>Ga0315274_10001568_pt1 | contig 35080 bp, 29 predicted proteins | sample YL17G02_20_MG_FD_203700 | JGI IMG/M metagenome (GOLD analysis project Ga0315274, IMG submission 203700) | Sediment microbial communities from Yellowstone Lake, YNP, Wyoming, USA - YL17G02_20 | ecosystem: Environmental > Aquatic > Freshwater > Lake > Sediment | place: USA: Wyoming | collected...
TCAAAGGATATGCAAAGTTGTTTTCAACCCTTTGTATCCATTGATAAACCGTATCATAACTGCATTTAGAGCACTTTTGAAACCTTATGGTATCATTGTTTCATTGGACGAAATTTTGGTTTAAGCAATAGTGTTGTATTCAATATACTAAAGTAGCAATTTTAATTTGACAATGTAGCATCAATGTTGTATAATCCTCGTAAGAGGTGATGGTTATGAAACATTTTATTGAGGAACAAACAAAAAAAGATGAAAAATGGTATACAGTCAAAGACATAGCCAAAATGCTAAAAATACATGAGGAAAGTGTCAGAAGGGCGATACGGCAAGGAAGATTGGAAAGCTCAAAGTTTGGGCGTGACCATAGAATAAGCCATGAATCTTTGATGGATTTCATTCAGAGTAAAAAATATAGAATTCACAGCCGATCTTCAAATGCACCAAAAGGGTCAGCAGAGGCAGTATTGGAAGTTTTTGGTAAATGGGTAGGTGGCGATAGTGAAGATATTATCAATCTGATATACTCTACCAGATCAAAAGCGGAGTTCTGATATGTATATGCTTGACACAAACGTCTGTATCCGATTGATGGGCGGTAATCCAGCAATACAGCAACGAATAAAAATGATCAAAGGAACTACAATCAACATAAATGTAATTGTTGCTGGAGAGCTTCTTTATGGTGCTTATAAATCCTCAAGAGTTACTGAAAATCTCAACACAATATATACTCTATTTGATGCGGTGAGTGAAATTCACATTGTTGATACTGAAACTATGAATATCTATGGTATGTTGAAAGCAGAATTAGTTGAGCGATTTGGTCCTAAGGATAAAACCAGACTTCGTAATTTTAGGATTGAATCCATTGGCTTTATGGATAATGATCTATGGATAGCATCTGTAGCAATACAGCATGACTTAATATTGGTATCTGCTGACACAGATATTATGCGGTTGAATGGTATTGAAGGTTTAAAGATCGAAAACTGGTAATTTCAAGGGAGACAATAATGCCGATCGAATATCTTAAAAGTGGGCAATACAAGGTTTTAAGCGATAGCGATCTTTACGAAATTCATAATGCAACCTTAGAAGTGCTAGATGAAATCGGTGTAAGGATGGAGCATAAACCTGCGCTTGAATTGATGCGGGATCATGGGTGCAGAGTGGATTTTGATAAGCGAATAGTCCAGATACCCGAATACGTACTAAAAAATGCACTGTCAACAGCGCCATCACGGTTTACGCTGTATGGAAAAAAACCAGAATTTGATGTAAAAGTAGATACTCAGGCGATCTACACGATAGGCGGCTCATCTGCGCTTTCTGTACTCGATCTTGACGGCAATCATCGTCCAGCGACAAAGAAAGACCTTACAGAACTGACAAGGCTTCAGGATGCCCTTGAGAACCTTCACATCATGCACGCTATTGTTATCCCGCAGGATATTGAGCAGGAGGGTTTCGACAGGATACTATTCTCAATTGTGATGAAAAATACCTCACGGAACTATTATTCACAGGGCATGGGCGCACAGAGCATTCGTGATCAGGTAGAGATGGCATCCGTCATTCTGGGAAGCACTGAGGAAGTTAAAAGAAAGCCGATATTCACCATCGTTGTATGCTTAACGAGTCCGTTAGTTCAAGCCGGGATAAGAGTAGAGGAACTTATGGAGTCCGCAAAGTATAATATTCCGCTATACGTGGAGGCTGATGCACAGCCGGGAGCTACCACGCCGATCACGCTTGCAGGCACGCTGGTTGAGCAGTCGGCAAATATTCTTTGCGGGATAGCTCTGGCGCAGATGGTTAATCCCGGCACTCCCTGTATTTATGCGATAGCATCAGGCATATTAGATATGGCAACAACGAACTACTCAGGCGGTGCGCCTGAGACAACGCTTCTTCACGCTGCAACTGTGCAGGTAGCTCATTATTATAACCTTCCATTTCAGGGTGGAACGGGCATAGATGCCACCATTTCCGATGCACAGGCTGGCTACGAAAGAGCATTGCAGGTTCTTGGCTGTGCACTCAGTGGAGTAAACTTTATCCATCTCTCTATTGGGATGATGGAGCAGATGCTACTTGCCAGCTATGAGCAGTGCGTCATAGATAACGAAATTCTCGGCGCCGCACTTCATATCGCAAAAGGCATAGAAGTAAACAGGGAAACTCTTGCTGTGGATGTTATAAAAGAAGTCGGTCCGGGCGGGAACTTCCTCGCTCACGATCATACTCTGAATCACTTCAGGAAAGTAAACTGGTTTCCCAGAGTCACCAATCGCAAAAAATGGGAGGACTGGATGAATGACGGCGGAAAAGACATGCGCCAGAGAGCAAACGAAACGGCAAGGGAAATACTGGCTAAACATTATCCCCAACACTTACCCGATGACGTAGCTCAAGAAATAGATAAAATGGCTGGATTAGCACAGAAAAGGGCTATTGAGAGTCAGCGCAGTTTAAGGTAGGATGTCCGGTGTGAGCTAAAAAACAAAGGGCAGGCTTAATGAAAGTTAAAAAATGATCCAGTAAAATCCTAAGAATTTCCTGATTAATTTCTTAAACTTCATAAAACCTACCCTTGCGTTGAGTGAATAATACAGCTTAATTTTTTATATAGCCATACATGCAGGATAGTTTAGTATTATTGTATTGTTAGCGTTTCGTTGGTGGCTGAATTCTACGCAAAGCGAGGTCCTGCGTGAAATCAAATCGGAATTCGGCTTTCTGATAAATACCAGTAGCAGTCTCTGGTTCTTTTTCAAGTCTCACTATAACCCATACTTTTTCTGCCTGCGTGCTTGGAGTGAAGAACGGTAAAAAACCTTCTACCTCTTTCCCTGCGGGAATCAGTCTACTTGGACCTAATACTTCCGATAACAATATCTGCTTCGCTGTCTCAAGCCCGTTTTTCGTTTTCAGATCCATATAGCTCTTGGACGTGAATTTGTATTTGATTTCATCGTATGTTGTAGGTGCATACTCATACTGTCTTTCGTCGTAGAGCTTTGTTTCCTTAAGGTCTACTACGGCTCCTCTTGATGTATCGTTCTTTATCTTGACGTGGAAAGCCTCTGATTGAAATGACTGTGACCACGTTTCAAGATAGAAGAAAGGTGAACGCATAGATGCTGTGGTATATTTTTGATCAAGCCTGGCTCTTGACCAATGTTCCACCGTCACAGTTATACCCTCTTTTGTCATTGTGAGGGCATTTGTAGATGGGTTAATTGTGGCTTCTTTATTAAGATCAGTCGCTGGCTTTATTGGATCTTTCTTTAAGTCAATACTGACTCCACCGGCAGCACAAGAACAAAGATATACCACCATAAAACATAACATCAAACTCGTAGCAAAGTATAAGAGTCTACGCATAAAAAATCTCCTTTCTCTCTTGAGGCTGATGATTTTTGCAGTTACTAGAGACAATGAACATTTCAACACTGATGCTCATTTTGATGAGCCTTAGTATAACACAGTTTATAATCAAATGCAAATATAAAATTTAGTCCGAATTTTCACTTTACAAATCGGTATAGTTATGGTATAATAATATACGTTGCCAAAAATCTTATGTTCCCCCGTAGCTCAGTCGGTAGAGCAGGTGGCTGTAAGCAATTAGTTGCAGCTTCCGCAGGTAACTGTGGTTGAAAAATTGGGTGAATTCAGGGAAGCCTAAGTCTTGATGATAAGGTAATCCTGAGCGAAGCCTGTCGAATGGGTTGTTATGTAGACAGGAACGTGCAGAGACTAAGGGATGAGGATACCTAACTAATAAGCCCTTTGAGCGCCCAACGTCCTGATTTTTCAGGATGATGAGATAGTCCACTCCTATTGGAAACATTAGGGTTACGTGTAACCACTTTGTCATTGGTTCGAGTCCAGTCGGGGGAGCCAATATTTGACACATTGCTAAAGTTAAAATGTGTTTTAATTAGATAAGAAAGACCTGTTTAATCATTTGATTAGACAGGTCTTTCTTATTTTGCTTCTACTTATCCAGTGTGATATGTTGGTCTGGTCATTCCTGGATATGAGATTGTATATGAAGTCAATTTTGCCTGGGTACTTACATATTCGTGATGTCTTTTTTACGAAAGAGAATGAGCCAAAAAAACTGGTGATTGCAGAAAGCTGAATCTATACTCTATTGAACCTTGACCCTGGTATTAGTTACAATCGTTCCCACCATAAAGCGGATTTTATGGTGTTGTTTCACAACCAGTTTTGCTTCATCTCGTAAATCGTCCTTGAATAACATCATGACCATTGATATTACCTTCTGGATTTTGTTTGGATGCTACGGATCCTTAGGCGCTGCACCGGATGCTTGCGGCGTTATACGCGACCACCAATGCGTGCGAACTGCAGGTACCCTCCGCAATACGTTCGTGCCGCAGTGAATCTCACCAAAGCGCACGTGATAGAACCACGAATCAATCCAGCGCACACGTAATTTCAATGAATCAAGAATAACATGCGTGTAAGCCTGAAACAGATCCACGGTGTTTTCTGGAATGAGGATCTTGCGCCAGCCATCTTTCAAAGTGCCGGAAGCGTCGAAGGAAGTTCGGTTTGCGCGGCGGATGCGCTGCTCAATATCCGTCGTGTTCACGCCTGGAAAGCCGTCACGAAATTCTTCCGCTAAGTCAGCAGCGGTATAGAAAGGGCCGGCGTATCTGCCGCTATCCACATCGCGGTTAATCCATATCTCAGATATGTTCAGACGCTGTCGCTGGAGATAACGTATTGACATTTTGCTGGCGAGTGTCCCAAGATTTTCCTCTTGCAAGACATGCTGAATCACCTGCACCGCATCGCCGGTCTGCATCCGCGGACCGAAGGAGTTGGGAATCAGAACCGTACCATTGACATATTGCAGATTCACAAGATTTGGTGTAAACGCTACAGTTGCGCCATCGCTAAGTTCTGGAGCACGATCGAACAGCACCGGTGCTTTGAGGATTGGGAAATCCGCAAATTCACGTTGTAGGAGCTTGTCGAGCTCGCTCATCTTGTCGTCAATAATGGCCTGATTTGTACCACCTTCGAAGAACTCAATCTCCCACGCTGAAATTGCTGCCTTGTAGTAATGGTTATCCTGATCCGAGTCCGGATAGTAAGGTGCCAGAATCTCACCAAGAAGACCCTTATACCAATCCACCGCGCGCAGATAAATCTCCGGCGGATTCAATATCTCTCCAGTATCTTGCGTCGGTTCTCCACCTTCTTCTTCCGGCTGGCCTGAAGGCGGCCGAGGGTGCGCGTGCAACCAAAGCTTGCCGCGAAACAACCGAGTAATTGGATGCGAACCCTCGTTCATAAGGTGTCGTGCGATGGTGAGAGGATGCCAATTGCTACCCCTGCCTTTGTCAGGGTGATACCAGGGTAAACCTGAGAGATACAGTTCGATTGCCTTGTCGAATAGTTTGAACGCTACTTCCGGCGATGCGCGCAGGACTATGTGACGGTCTTGCTCCATGCGGTTAAGCAAGAAGGCAATTAATTCATCAACGTGGCCCACGGCCAGCCACGCGGTATCTAAGGTCACGACTGGCTGAATTGCCGCATTCGAGTCAAACAGATCGCGCACAGGCGGATCCATCGGGCGATTGTCCCCTTCACCAATGACTACTTTACCAAACGGATGCCCTGACACCGGTGGAGACGCCTCGATGTTACCGCCATAGACGAGTGAATCGTGCATACGAATAACTGTATCGTACAAATCAACCACATCCATTGCTTCCATACGGAAGGTCTGAAGTGAAAGCGCAAGCTCAAAAACCTCGTTGCCTGCCGTGCCTGTTACCCGAAACTCCCGATCTAACTCCTGCACGAGCGCACGCGCACGCGTACGCAAGACACGCAGACCGACTTCTTGGCTCGATGACACCGCGCTCAATAGTCGCGTGACGAGTTGTTCGATACGTTGATGCAGTTCTCGCAATTGCAATCGGATCAAAGGCAGCGACGACGTGCGTCTCGGAAGATTATTGCATTGAGATGGATACGGGATATTCAGGTTATGCGCCGCTTCGCATAACCGCTCGATCGCATCACGCAGGAAATGTTCAGTCCTTTCGACCTTGTGGAGGATTCGAAACGCTTCTTCCGATACCTGGAATGCCACAGATGTTGCACCGCCCAGATGTCGAATAGTGATTTGACGCTGCCAAAAGTCATCAATAAGCCCAAAGTTCGTTGATGGAAAATGTGTACGCACCAGTTCCGCAAGATTGCGTTGACTCGGCCCCACCTGTGCGTTCTTGCGGAAACGCGGCATGTGCAGAATGGTGCGCATAGTTCCGGCAGGAGTTACCATATAACCAAGTTGAAATTGGTCCTGGATCCAGCCGTCACCCAAGCTATCGGCAATTTCGACTATACGAAGTTCCACTGCCGGACTTAATCCGGCCAGGGCATCCCGCACATCGCTGACTGAAGGCACGTTGTCCGGCAAGTTGCACGTGTAAACCTGCTGGGCAGTGCTCAGGTCATCCATCACCAGAAAGCGAGCAAGCAGGAACTGGCCCCTGTCTATATTCGATACATTTCCTGTGGCATCACGGCCCATAACAGATACAGTTAATGCGCCGCTTGCTCTACCAAGTGGCGATCCCGGCACGCGCTTAGCCTCCAGCTTGAAGTTCTGCCGCCCTTGCTGAAGAGGCAGCGGGAAGTCAACTCGGTTCGATTGCGTCTGGGTTGGCACGACGATACGCGAACGACCGTCAATAAGCATGACGGCATCCGCGTTGTCACCGGACACACACAACGACAACGACGCAAAGTTCGTAACTGCGTTCGGCGACACGATGATGTCAAGCGGCAGCGGGTCGTTGTCGTTGCCAGTCTTAGTTGGCATTGTGTGGTCAAGTGCAACGACACTCCCAACGCGCGCGGTACTCGGTAGCGCGCGTCCATCTCGGTCGATATTGATAGCGATTATCGCGCCATGACCAGTAGACCGGGCTGCATATTCTGTGGAACTGCCGGATAGTCTGCCATCCTGGTCATAGTCGGCACAGAGTTCCACATCAGGCATTGTTATCCTCCATAAGCTTAATTGGATTCCCGGTCAGTATGTCGCGGATCTGCGGTATTTCCTCCAGATTCTGCACAACGACAAGACTGGTGGGAACTGTTACTTCCCAAGGTTTCGAATCCTCAGGATAAGGCACACCTTCGTCGAGTTTGCCGAGGTTTTCCGAGATCTCTTCCACAATGGGCACATATAGACTGTCACCGATCAGAGGCACATCGTTGCCTTCCCAAATGTCACCGACTTGACAGAAATAAGCGACCGCCCGCTCAAAGCCAGGCCGCACTGGAACTTGCACACGTGCAGCGCCGGTCCGTAAGAAAGCTGCAAAATCTGGGTCAGGATCAGTGAGATGTAGTGCCGAGATCCAGCGCGCGTGCCGGCCCCAAAAATACGGATAAAGCACATAGGTCATGTTATTCCACTCGAAAGCGTTCTCAAAGAAGCGAATCTTGGAACCGTTCTCGCAGGCTTTCGTGATGTTCATAATCGGCTCCGCGCCCCCGTAGAAGCTGTTGAAATCCAGACACGAGTTGTGCATTAGAGTCATGATAACGAGTTTCCTGAGTTCATCTCGCTCAATCCTGCGATTCTCGAAAGGATTGCGGCCGAGGATTTGTACCCCTTGCTGGATAGCCAATTGTGCGAGTTTCTCTTCGTAGACTGCCTTCTTGTTGAGATAGGCTTCCAGGATTGCAGCGTAAGTTTCATGCTGCCACTTGGCGAAGCCTTCCGTGGTAAGGCGGCAAAGGACATCGACTGTTGCCACGAAAGCAGCAACATAGCTCGTTGAGACAGCGACCGAGATCTCATTCCGAAATGGTGAACCGAATGAAACCCAGCCCGAAGTGGCGTCGTATCCGCCAACCGCAACGCGCAGGTTAGCTCGGTCAGCACGATTATCGTAGCGCCACCAGCGATGCCAAACTACTGCGTTGATGGCCTCGTAGCCTTCTTCGATAGTCACCTTCGAAGCGCGCCTGTGATTACTCTCTTGCATTCCCTCCTGCTTTTCGAAGTACGCGACGTTCTTATACGATGAGGGCGGCGCTTTGGCATTGGTCACCTCATACTTAGCTAGGTACTGCTGATAGTTACCCCGGGTGAGGTTCTCTGGTTTGAGTAGGTCACCACCACTTATCGGGCATGTTGGCGGTTCGGGTTTTTCGATCTCCAGATCTTTAGGCGGATTCTCGATCATCGCGTATAGAAAATATGCGGCAGGTTCAGGGATGACGAACTCATACATCATCCGCTGCCCGTAGTTGAAGACCTGGGCATCGTAGATCTTGTTGAGCCATCGGTAGATGCCACGCACGTGGCCTTTTGGATCCTGGTTGTTCTGGATCTTGTGGATGTTGATCTCTTCGATTTGCTCCAACACGCGCCTACGCTGCTCTTCACGGACACGCTCGCGAATGCGCTCTGATGTCTTTTCGGTAACCTCGCGGGAATAGCTTGCCGCCTTACGCTGCGATTCCTCTGTCGAAGTCGAAAAACTCGTATTGAGGCTCGCGCTGAAGCTGATTGACGGACCGTACGAGCCACTGACTTGGAGTCCCGCATCAAGCTGAAACTGACTCTGCACGGTCTTGCTCGCCTCGTTTTGCATCTCGTTGCGTTCAGTGCTTTGCAGGTCTCGCTCTTTTTCCGTCTCCCGTTCGGTCTCAATGGTAGTGATCTCCTCGCGCAGAGAAAGCCGCCGGTGTTCCCGTTCGCGGGATTCGCCTATAAGGACATTTTCGACATGCGCGAAATCCCCTAGTTCATAGGCCTTGAGTTTCTGTCGCACGATAAGAAGATCACCGATTCCCGCTTTGAATTGGCACAGTTGATGGAGGGGTAGTGTGTCCCAGTCAATCACTCCAGCAAAAATGCCGTAAAGCTCTGCGAATTTGTAGACATCCAGTATCACGCCGCCGAATGCTATCATCTTTCGCGGTGTCGTCATCGCTGGCACTTGGGCAGCCACCTGGGAGATTTGCGTTTCGAGCGCTGTGACCGTGGCGAAGGGATTCGCCGTGCGCAGATCGATCTTGAGTCCGGAGAGCACAGCTTTGGTCTCCTGAGACAGCGCATCGGCGGCGCGATAGGAAAACGCTATCTTGGGCTTAGCGTCAACTATCCCCGCTCCAGCCGCAGGCATTTCAGACCTGACCTCAACCTCGGTAGCCTGCTTTAATTCCTCAGGCTTTTCCAAATGCAATGCAAGCCGTGCGATTTGTGCCTCTAGCACGCCGATCCTGCTTTCTGCCGCGATCGCTATGCCAACTGGCCGCTCGATTTTGCTGGGTGCCGCATACAGAGCTCCGGGTTGCGCGAGGGCATAGGTCAACTCAGTGTGTGCAGTCGCTAGCTTTTCCAACCTATCGCGCAGAGCTTTTGTGCGTTCGCTATCAACGCGGACCTTATCGCTGGGTTTGACGGTCGGTTCTTTTAGCTCCGGTAGCGGACGCGTCAGCTCAGGAATCGTAACCAGCATACGCGCGAAAAACTCACCGAGAAGTTCGTCGCTCTGAAACAGCTCTGACTGCTTGACACTAGCGTTCACGAGATGCAGCAGCTTGACCGCATGCACGATGTCGTCGCGCTTTCGATTGCGATTGTTGTCGCCCAGAGCATTGGCGAATAAAGTCTCGGCAAGCAGGTTGGCGCTGTCAACAAAAATCTTAGACTTCACCAGATCGGCTCGGGTTTTACCATAGTTCTGCTGTAGAAAATCAGCCAGATCGAGCGCGTTCAGTTTCTCTGAGAAATTTCTTTCAAGCCAATCAGCCAAAAGGCTCACGTCGAGCGGAAGCATCTTGGTATCTTTCACGTAGCGGTTACTCGATTGGAATTGCTGTGTCACCCGCTTGATATTTTCGGCTGTTCGCTCAGCAATAGGTAACTTAAAAACTTCCTTTGCCAACGGCGGTTCCTCGCCGGTTACGGAGTAGTAGAACTCATTCTGCTTAACTCGGTTCTTTTGCGACTTGGTTGCTGTTTGGCGCAGGGCCATAAATCGGAATACTTGTTCTTCAGCCATGGTTTGCTCCTCCATAGGTATACTGGTCTGCTGTGATTAATACTCCAGCGTCAACGAAGACCAGTTTCTTCATTATCCATTCTCCGCACATCACCGCGACGATTTGCTATCTCTTTTTCAAGATCATCCCAATCCAAAAGTTTTTCACCGGAACGAATAATTTTGGCTCTGATCTCCAATAATCTCTTTCCAAGAACGGTTCTTGATCTATTGGGTATTAATGTCTCTTTTATTTTTACACTCATCTCTATTTCATTCCTTTCAGAACAATCTCAAATTCTGAGAATTATATTCCCTAATCATTAATATTACCATGATTGGTTAAACGAGTCAATTAAAAAGTTCGAATCAAAGTAAAGACTCTTGGAATGAAAACATTAGAGATGACTGACACAGAAATCATGAAATCATCTCTTTAAAAGCCCTTAGTTGATTATCATGATCCTGTATCTTTGTGATCTCACGAAGTTTCCTTTCTGTGAATAATGAATAATTAGGATCATCTTTTGCGTTATTCAGGTATTTTTGAATATCTGGGTTCAATTTCAACAGATTCATAATCTGGACAACTCTTGCTCTGCTAACACCCATGAGTTTGGCAATTTTGGCTTTTGTCATTCCCTGCTTTATCAATTCATTGTAATGCGTGGCAATATCTAAAGGATTTGACCAAACGGAATGTTGTTTCATTGCCTTAATCTTATCAGCAGTAACTATGCCTGACACGTTTCCCTTAACAGAGGCAATACCGATAGCTATGCTTATGGCATGTCCATTATAAATCAAGTATATAGGGAATTTGTATTTTGCAGTGAAAATGGTGCGTTGAGTGTATGGATCGGGGAGCCAATACTTAACACATTGCCAATCGTTAAAAATGTGTCTGAATTAGATTAAAAAGCCCTGTTTGATCAGTAGATTAGACAGGGCTTTTTCTCTTTTGTTTTCAATCCTACATTCCCAGACTCTTTTGGCACGAATTCAGCTTTAATTCATTTTCTCCATTGATTCCCCAAGCCAATTGATGTAGTATTTCACCGTGAAGCATCTTGATTTGCTTGACAACTTCAGTATGATTATATATAATTGACAATAGGGATTTCGACTGACATAATTAGACAAAGCCATTCAGAAAAATCCAGTTTCAATATGGCGCAGTCTACTCAACTGGCGTTTTTCAGAAAGTTTTAAGATCGCTAAGAAAGATAGGGTGATATAGAATCTGGTGAATTGTCTCAACTACGGCAGATATTCAATATAAGAATATCATAATTTAATTATCAGAATATCCCTTATGGAGGTTAATCGGAAATGAAGACTATGCGAAGTGCTTCAAAAGCAGACTATTTATTTATTGCGAAGGAATATCCTGATGAGCTTAGAGTGCTGGATTTTAACGGCACTGAAGGCATATCTGAACCATTCCGATACAACCTAAGACTCGCTGCGTTAGACTCAGAAATAGACTTTGATACTATAATCGGTAAACCTGCATATTTGAGCATCTATGGTGAGACAGGCGAAAGATATGTGAATGGGATCGTAACCAGATTCGTTCAAGCTGGTATAGGAAATCGATACACAATTTACCATGCTGAAATTGTTCCCTTAGTATGGTTGTTATCTATGAGATACAAAAGTCGCATTTTTCAGAATATGTCTTTGAAAGACATAATCACACAAGTATTTCAGGACGCAGGTATTCAGACAGATTATTACAGGTTTTCAATTCAGGGCAAGCACGACACTCACGAGTATTGTGTTCAATACCGTGAGTCGGATTTCAACTTCATTTCAAGGCTTATGGAGCATGAAGGCATATTCTACTTTTTCGAGCATGACGATGAGAAGCACGTGATGATCATAGCTGATAACTCTGCAGTTCATGTACCCATAGAATCCCCTACCGTTGTTTTCAATGAACCGTCAGAGATGGTGCCGGAGAAAGAGCATATCTATGAATATCAGTTCAGCCAGCAAGTGAAACCGGGTGCAGTCATGCTGCGTAACTTCAATTTCAAAATGCCGTCTCTGGATTTGCAGGTTGACTCCACATCAGAAACGGATGATAAACAGTTTGAAGTTTACGATTATCCCGGAGGATATCTGGATCAGGAAATGGGAAATGAGATGGCAACGTTGAGGCTAGAAGCTATCGTAGCGAACAGGCAGGTAGGTTCAGGTCGAAGTGTGTGTCGGCGATTCATGCCTGGGTACAAATTCCAATTGGGTAATTATGCCAGACCCGATTTCAATCAGGAATATCTGATTATACGGCTTGCAAGTTCAGGTACCCAGCCTCTGGGTGAGGATCAAGCTGGTGAAGGATTTTCATATTCCAATGAGTTTGAGTGTATACTGGCTCCGGTTCCTTATCGTCCTACTCTGAGGACGCTGAAACCCAAAGTAGAGGGGTCTCAGACAGCTATAGTGGTAGGACCCAGCGGAGATGATATATATACAGATGAGTATGGACGTGTAAAAGTACAGTTTCACTGGGATCGAGAGGGACAGATGGACGAGAATAGCTCATGCTGGGTTCGCGTTCGGCAACTCTGGGCAGGACCAGCCTGGGGTGGTATGTTTATCCCACGTATTGGACAAGAAGTCATTGTGGATTTCTTGGAAGGGGACCCAGATCAACCGATCATAATTGGAGCGGTTTATAATGGTGATAATGAAGTCCCGTATAAACTCCCCGATGAAATGACAAAGAGCACAATTAAGTCAAATAGCTCAAAGGGTGGCCAGGGCTTTAACGAAATCCGCTTTGAAGACAAGAAGGGCGAAGAACAGATATTTATCCACGCTGAAAAGGATGTGGATTTTCGGGTTAAAAACGACCGACGGGAGTGGATTGGCAATGACCAGCACCTTTTCGTCAAACGTGATAAGCGTGAACAGGTGGAACGTGATAAGCACGTTAATGTAGGACGAGATGAAGCAAGGCAGGTAAAACGAGACCACAACCTGACTATCAAGGGTAAGGATGCGATTGAGGTAAAAGGTTCTCGCTCCATCGTTGTCAAGGGGAATGTAATTGAAGAATTCAAACAGAATCATAGTGAACAGGTTACCCAGGACTATTACCTTAAAGCGATGAATGTGGTCATTGAAGCTATGACTGGTCTGAGCATCAAAGTAGGAGGCAACTTTATAACTATAAACTCAGGTGGAATCTTCATAAAAGGCAACATGGTGATGATTAACAGCGGTGGTTCTACGTTGTCTGGTAAAGCGGATAACCCTGTTTCGCCAGTGGCACCGCTTGAAGCGGAAATTGCCGATACCGCTCAGCCTGGTAGAGAGGTTACCTACAAGTCTCAGCGCACCCAGATGGAGCCGGCAGAGATACAAGCCCTCAATGCTCCTTGGCATAAAGAACCAGAGGAACCTTCGGAAGAGCGACAGAAAGGTCCTGTATTGACACCACCCGTGGCAGCAGTTCCATTGCGATTAGAACCGGAGCAACCACCAGAAAAGCGAGAAGAAAGACCCATCGCAGCGGAACAGCAAGCAGAAGAGAAACAGGAAACAACCTGGATCGAGGTTGAATTGTTAGATGAGGCCGATCAACCGGTGGCGGGAGAACGCTATTGGATCCGACTTCCAGACGGCACAATGGCTCAAGGACGTACTGATGAAAATGGAATAGCCAGCGTCAGGGGAATCAAGCAAAATGGCAATTGCGCGATCTGTTTCCCCGACCTGGATAAGGATGCTTGGGAACCAATTCAAGGTGAGTAGAGGGAATTTTTCAAATAGATAGGAAGGTTCTATATCCAGCATTGCTAGGAGTTACGGGTTACACTGTCCGGAATAATCTGGCAAATGCTGAATTGAAGGCTTTTATAGTTGATCTATCGTTACAAAATATGACGAGAGGAGAACGTAAAAATGCCAGGACAGGGAAGACTCGGAGATAAATCACAAGTACCTGTGGATGGACATGGTTGTCCGTTATGTCCGCATACGGCTGTCGGTCCTGCGGTTCAAGGATCGCCGGGTGTATTTGTGAATTTTCGACCTGCTTTAAGGGTTGGAGATATGGGCATCCATGCTCCTTGTTGCGGACCAAATATATGGACAGCAGTGAAGGGAAGTGCTACTGTAATGATTAATTTCAGACCGGCGCATCGTATGGGAGATACAGATCAACACTGCGGAGGCATAGGTACGTTGATCGAGGGCAGTCCCGATGTTATTGTAGGTGGTTAGCAACCTTGCGTTCTGAAAAACCAGGAATTTGTATAGTTTAAAAGATAGGGGTACTATGCCTGCACCACAGAAAGATCTGATGTCTAAAATGGCGAAGGTTTTCTTCGCAATGAATTTCATTCAGTTGCCGATGGACTGGAAGGACATGGGGGATCTATATCTGGATGCCTTTGAAATAGACGAAAAGATGGTTCCGCCCAATCCACCACCACCGATAAACCTTTTCAAGGAAGTGAGCCTGAACAAGTATCATGTGGATACCGCAAAAATTATAAGCGATGGCTTTTCGGACTATATTGATGGGATCTGTGGAGCTATATGTGATGGTATTGATAAATGGTTGAAGACGACGACTATTGTGGGTGTTATAATCAATGGGCCAGTAGGGGTATTGACGCCCGGTAATGTGATAGGAGCTACTCCATTGAATATGCTGATCTTCGCCACTGCGCCGAAAAAAACTCCTCAGGAGATGAAGTATTCCAACGCCATTGCTAGTGCCTTCGGCACACTCTGGCAGGCGTGGTCAGCAGGAATCGCAGGGATTTTGTCATATCCACCTTTAGCAGCGTTCCCAGGACCTGTTGCTCCACCTACACCGAATGTTCCAATACCGCTAATTGCTCTTCCGTCACCTGGAGAACCGGGGTTATCTCCCGGTTCCTTGAAGGGTATGATGATAGTCAATCTTGCTGAACCTACGGCGTATCACGCATCAGAGCTTTTTGATGCTATAACCAAGGCATTCAATGCTGTGTTTCAGATATTCAAGGCTTCGACTCTGGTCAAGAACGTTCTGGGTACGGGACCAATTCCGACCTTTGCACCACCTTTTATGCCTGCCGGCCCGGTGATGGGCGGGATAGGGATAGGTGCCCCCGGGTGTATATCATAAGGATAGATCATGGAAATTGTAAATAACACGCCATTTGAGATTGAAGCGTTGCCCATGAAAGGACCAGAAGATAAGGCTTTCCTGGTTATAATTGTGAAAGGAACGTTTGATATTCGTCCAAACCAGCCTGCTGCAGTGTCCTCGGAGCAGATATCTGTGGCTTATGGAGATGAATTCTATGATGATAAAAAAGGCGGCAGTGTTAAGTTCGAGTCGGATATTGTCCCTTTCAAACCTCGCAGCGATATTGTCTTAGTGGGTCGGGCATACGCACCGGATGGGGAACCTGTTGAATCCGTTGATGTTTCACTGAGCGTTGGAGATATAAACAAGACCATCAGGGTTATAGGCGACCGGCATTGGGAATACGGTGGACGGCTTATGCCTGTGTATGCCTCTGATCCCAAACCATTTACAAAAATGGAACTGGTATACGAGCGATCCTTCGGTGGGATCGACGCCAAAGGCGGCAACTGGTGCAAGGAGAATCCTATCGGTAGAGGTTTTTTTGACAAGAAGGACAAAGGGTCGCTGGACGGAGCTTTATTGCCGAACCTGGAAAACCCCAAAAGCCTGATCAAATACTGGGACGATCATCCTGTTCCGGTGGGTTTCGGTTTTTATAGCAGGATGGCGATGCCTCGTGCTAGATATCTGGGAACTTACGATGAAAAATGGCAGAATGAGCGCTCACCTGACCCGCCGGAGGACTTTCGCTTTGACTACTACAATGGGGCGCATCCGGATCTGCAGGTTGAAGGCTATTTGAAAGGCAATGAGGAGATTCTGCTTGTAAACATGACCCCGGATGGCAGGACCGGGTTCAGGCTTCCGGGGATCAGCCTTTCGGTCACCGTTGCTAAATCCGGAGAAGAATATAATGATGAGATGGAGTATACAGAAGGCGAAGAATCAAATATAGTTGCAGAAGAACCATCTATTTTTACAGAGGAAGTGAGTCTCAATTTAGACATCCTTTGTATTATCCCGGATGAGAATCGTTTTTATCTGGTTTGGCGCGGGCTTTGTCCCATAAATGATCTGACAGCCATGGAGGTCAGGGAAGTAGAGATAAATATTATTTGAGCTATGTCTTTTATACCAAAATAAATCTATCATAATGTATAATTTGAATCTGGTTTCCAGATATTGACAATGGAGCGTGGGGGAAAATCTAATGGCATACAAGAAACATATTGTTAAGCAAGGTGACTGTATCTCTAGCATCGCCTACCGGTATGGCTTGTTTCCCGACACCATCTGGAACGATCCCGAAAACAGCGAGTTGAAACAGAAACGCAAGGATCCAAACGTCCTGTTCCCCGGTGATGTGGTATATGTGAGAGACAAAGAAATAAAGGAAGTATCAGGTGGTACCGAACAGAGACATCGTTTCCGAAGAAAGGGCATTCCAGAAAAGCTTATCATATATTTCAAAACCGAAGACGAACCAAGGGCAAACGAAGCCTATTTTCTGGATATCAACGGTGTATTTTCTGAGGGACAAACCGACGGAGACGGCAAGGTTGAGATCATCATTCCCCCAGACGCGAAGAAAGGAGTGCTTTCATTCCAGGATAATGGGGACGAATACGAACTCGAACTAGGCAATCTAGACCCCATTACTGAGATATCCGGCATTCAGGCACGACTGTATAATTTATCCTTCTATGACGGACCGACTGATGGCAAAATGAGCGACGATCTCAAACAGGCTATTCTATTATTCCAGAAACAGCACGATTTGGAACCAACTGGCAAGCTCGATGAAGCAACACGAAGCAAACTTCAGGAAGTATACGGAAGTTGACTAACTTACAAAGAGAATAGAGCAAGTTGTCAATCGTCCATAGGAGGACTTGCGTATGCCATACAAAAAAGTACAATTCATTGCATTTAATATTAAGCCGGGGACAAAAAAGGTCAAAGGTGAGGAAGTGTATCTTGGTAACGAAGATGCTTCCAAAGACATAAGCAAGCGTTGTATTATCATGAAGAATGCAATCACTACCGCGCAGAAAAAAGTGAAAAAGTCTATAAAAATGGCGCGTAAAGCGAGTAACAAAGTTAATAAAGATAAAGTTCTTAAGGTGTTTATGGCTCCGGAATTCTTTTTCCGAGGAACCGAGGGTGCTTATCCTATCGAGATGGTATCGGAGATCATGCAGGAGATGCGAAAGGAGACAGATAAACCTGAATATTGCGATTGGCTTTTCGTATTCGGCACAGCAATCGGTTATCAGAAGCATGACGAAACCATTACAAAGATCGTAGCGATTGATAAGGAGCCAATCTCTGGCAATACCGTAATTTATGTTGATCATCTTTCACAATCAGGATGGAAAGACTCAGTTGTGAAGGAATATGCCAAAGCGAATGTAAGTGGAATCATAGCTCTTGGGGTAAATCGCTTCCAGATCACACTAGATACGAATGAGAAATTTCAAAAAGGAAAAAGCATAAAGTTTATATATGGGCCCGAAGCAACAGAGACTAAGGCATTTAAGATCGAAGAAGGTAGTAAAACCGATGTAGGTGGCAAAACCACTATCATTATCGAAGAGCCTTCGCCGCCAATTGAGGAAGGTTGGGTTGCCGAGGTGGAGATTCAGGCAAGTACCATAGAAAAAGAAGACAAACCCTCTGTTATCAAAGCTAAAGTAAATAAAAATACGGCTCTTGGTGCAAATCGCTTCCAGATCACGCTAGACACGAACCAGGTGTTCCCAAAAGGACTCAGCATAAAGTTTGTATATGGGCCCAAAGCAACGGTGACTAAAGCGTTTGAAATCAAGGCAAGTGAGGTTCATCTTGGCAAAACCAGGATTATTGTCGAAAATCCAAAGCTAAACCCATGCCCAACTTGCAACTGTCCTGCATTTGCACCCAACCAATGGAAGCCAAGTCTTTGTAGTAAATGCCTACATACGCATTTACAACCAATTGAGAAGGACTGGATTGCCGAAGTGGAGATTCGAAAACTTACGCTAAACACGAAGGATCAATTCAATGTTGGGAAACTTATAAACTTAGAAAGACAAAGCGAGAAAAAAACCGAAGTTTTCAATATCGCGCTCATACAAAAAGGCGGGACTGCTCCTCCAGCGGACCCCAGCGAAAAAAGAGAGCTTATAGTCTATAAAGAATATGTTTCAGGTATTGATTACATAATAAGACCAGGCGGCAAATTTCTCATTCACGGGGAAGAACGCAATGTCCTACCAACAAGCAAATCAGGACGGACCTCAGAGGTTAGCGAGAGTGGCTTGGGCGGGGGATCGGTATTTACTATTGACGGCGTCAGATTTGGATTGGAAGTGTGCCTTGACCACGCAGAGGGTAGATTGGACGATTTCTACAAAACCCTCGAAATGGCTGGTAAGCCAAAGCCTCAAATCCACCTGATCCCGTCTTGGGGCATGGATATCGGCTTGGGGCCAATTTGTTGTGTGGACAAAAAAGGACTAATCTTCAATGTGGATGGAAGTAGAGGCGATTCCGTAGCTCGAGTAAATGATAATATATACTCATGCGATGAGCACCCAGAGCAGAAAAAAACTGCGCCGGATAGGTGTGTAGAATGTAAAAATGAGCATTTCCCTGGTCCAAACGACATATATTACTGTCCCGATTGCTATGAGAATAAACCAGGATATAATGGTTTTGAATATGTACAATCGAACTGCATACATTGTGGCAAGCCCACCGTTCTTTATCGCCAATTAAAGCCTATTGGAACTTCCGTGCCTTACACCGGCAACCCGACAGACGTAAAGTTAAGTGGGAGCAACTGGTTCACGATTACTCAGAGCAATTATTTCCAGGGAAAGGGTAAGATCGCTGTATATCCAGTTCAGTCCATTGATTAAGTTATTATGCTAATAGGGATCATAGGAGAAAACATAATGGCATACAAGAAATACATCGTTAAACAAGGCGATAGCATCTCCAGCATCGCCTACCGGTATGGCTTGTTTCCCGACACTATCTGGAACGATCCCGAAAACAGCGAGTTGAAGCAGAATCGCAAGGATCCAAACGTCTTACTTCCAGATGATGTGGTATACATACGGGACAAAGAACTAAAGGAGGTGCCCGGTGCTACTGAGCAGCGTCACCGATTCCGAATGAAGGGTGTTCCAGAAAAGTTCGTTGTTCAATTCAAATTCAATGATGAACCTAGGGCTAACGAGCCTTATGTCCTGGAAATCAATGGCAAGTTCTCTGAAGGACAAACCGACGAGAGCGGGATAATCGAGGTTTGGATCCCGCCAAATGCGATGACAGGGATAATTTCATTTCCTGACAGTGATGAAGAATACAAGCTCGAACTTGGTGCCCTGGACCCCATCACGGAGATCTCCGGCATTCAGGCACGACTTCAAAATCTGGGCTTCTATGATGGATCAGTAGATGGGGAAATGAGCGAGGAACTCGAGCAAGCGATTTGCGATTTCCAGGAAGTGAAAGGTCTGGAACCAACCGGTGAGTTGGATGAGGACACACTAAACATGATTCAACAGACATACGGAGAATAAAGGCTTAAAGAGTTACATCTAACGGATGCCGATGTGGACTTATCTGTGCGATCTGTTCGGACAGAACGTAATAAAATACCGGTAATTAAGCAAGTTAAGGAGGCATACAATGGGAAAATTCAGGTGTCCCTATTGCAACGAATTTTATGAGTCTGACAAAGAACGACGGTCATGTTTGAAGCCAAGTTGCATTAGGAAAGCTTTTGAAGGGAAGCCGTTGTCCCAGGTCAAGCCAACTGCACAAAAGATTGAAACGAAGCCCAAGCAGAAGCCGCCTATACCCGAGAAAAGGGAGCGGTTACCCAAGAAACTGGTAAAAATCCAACGCGGACAGGTTCAAATTCGTCGGACTGATGTTACACAGCCGATGCCCAGTGCGTTTGTCAAGCCGCAGACCGGGTCGGTTGGCAAGGAGCCGCCGGTAGTTAGAAAAGAAGCGGATAAGCAACCGCCCAAGGAACAGCAGGTACAGGAAGCGTCGGTTACACCAAGCGAATCAAGCGGCATAAAAGCTAAAAAAGTAGAAGCTAGACACGTTATTAACAAGTTCGACTTTTCAAAGGTTGTATTTTTTAGCGGCAGTGTTTCTTACTATGACATGCTTGAAAAGGTAAAAGTAAATGGAAAAAAGTTACTTCAAACGAATGATAAGAAATATCTATTATCAGCTAATTATAAAAATTTTGTGCTGCGCATCAACGAAAAACTTACTAAAGCTTTGGAAGCCAACGATTGGAAATATGTTCTGAATCAAAAAGAAGCACAAGTTTACTTCGACGGCGAGAAAGAATTCAAACTTTATATACCGAAGAAAAAAGTCTCGAAAAACGCAACAGACTTAGACGGCGTGAATCCTGCGTTGCAGGAAGGAGTGGTTCCCGAAAATCTGGGAAGATTTCTCTGCACTGCATCCATAGGAGACGTTACGAATAAAGTCTTCGAAGGATCTCTTAAACCTAAAGCAAAAATAGGCGAAAGGTCTGTAGACAATTGTTCATCAAGAGTTGCAAGAACACAGCTTAGTGATTTTGTTGCCAAAGGCCTTATTAATAATAAGGCGATTGGATTTCCTGTATTCTCTGTATGTGATTGCAATAGTTTTCATACAAGCGGATATCTGTGGGGGTTGTATGCAATAAATAAGGCTCTTGCGAAATTGGATGAAGGACCGATTGCGGTGCTCAACTTCGATCAGCACCAAGATAGTGGAACCTTCACGACTGATATTGTCGCAAGCGATGGTTGGGGAAGACCTTTATTGCTTGACGGAAATTTGCAGAAAAAGGGTGGGTGTTACTTGTCAATAGGTAACGCGTCATATAATACAATAACAAGCAAGTTGAATTACACAGTGACTTGTGATTTTGTGCCTAACAAAATAGATCAAAGTAAACCAGAGATTAAATCCCCCAATGATGCTTGGAATACCTTTTGGGAGAAAGCAGTAACCTATTTTGGTAGTGCAATAAAATATGTGTTTATCTCTGTTGACAGGGATTGCTTAAAGGATCATTATACACAGTGGGGAGACCATTGCTTCTTTACTATCGAAACACTTAAAGAATGTATAAAGAAAGTATTAACCCCGTTAATTGAAATGGGCGCTTGTGTAATTGGTTTTGATATTACCGGGTTACCCGAGCACTCATCAATGAAACCTAGAGAACCTAGGAAGAAGGCAGATATTGTCTGGAGTCTTGCAGACACGCAAATTAGCGAACTTCTAACGTTTATTACACCTTATCTTTCCGAGACTGCGAAAAAGTAGATAATAGGATTGAGACCTAAAATGCTTTAACTCTTCTTCTTTTGCAAAAAAAGGCGTAAAAAACTGTTGACTTTTACTTGAGATAGTTATAAAATAGAGTAATAACTACTGGAAATCCTTTAGATCTGGTAGAAAACCAGAAAAGTTTAGGTATTTGTGTCTTTGATTTTCAGTCGGAACTAGAATACGGAGTATTATCGCATAATGGCACAATATAATAAAATCATCTGGAGAGAAGGAATGTTTCTGGTTCCACATCATTTTCAGCAGTGGGATCTCTATCATGAAAGCCTTCTCAATTTTAAATACAGATCCTCTATGCCATATTATTGGGGTCTAACCGATCTGAAGATAGACAGGGAAGCATTGGAAAACGGTGCTTTCACTTTATTATCCTGCCGTGGTATATTTCCGGGGGGAACTACCATAGATATTCCAGATACAGATAATGTACCGTCAATCCGGGCGATTGAGAAATATTTTACTCCCTCTGTGGAGACGCTGAATATGTATCTGACAGTCCCTGAGTATCGTCCCGGTTTGGCAAACTGCCGGATCAAGAACGATGGCAGGTCAATTGAGTCTCGCTATTCCTTAGACTTTATTCGAGTTGCGGATGGAAACACAGGAAACAATGAGCAAGAAATCCCCGTAGCCAAGAAGAACCTGAAATTCCTATTTTCAGATGAATCGTTAGATGGCCACGATTATCTTAAGATTGCTGAATTGAGATTGGCTCATAATGGCGATATTATTCTAAGAGATGGTTATATTCCACCGTGTATTTCAATCTCCGCTTCGCAGGAACTGATGGAGTTCATTCGCCGCATGACTCAAACCCTCACAGCGAGGAGCAATGATTTCAGGAGACAATGCCGTGAAAGGGGAGATGGCTTTTATGAATTTGGTACATCGGAACTGACAAATTTCTGGCTTTTTCAGATGATCAATTCTACTATCTCAGAGCTTAATCATTTTTACAACACAGAAAAAGGACATCCGGAGGATTTATTCCTTCTCCTTACACGGTTCGCTGGGATGCTCACTGTCTTTTCTGCACGCATTCGTCCAGTAGACTTGCCAAAATACGATCACGATAATCTTTCCAATACATTTACAGGGCTTAGTGAAATAATCCAGGAACTCCTGCGGGTTATGGAGCCGACTGCTGACAGGTGTAAACAGATACCACTGAAAAAAATTCAGGAATCCGTTGAAGGCTCTATCTACGAGGCAGTTATGGAGAGCGGTCTGGTGGACTCTTCGTATAGATTTTATATAGCGGTGAAAGGAAACCTGGATCAGGAAGACATGATTGATGAAGCAGAGCGACGAATGAAAATCGCTTCATCTGAAAAGGTCAGCTTTATAATAGGTCAGGCTGTGCGTGGTATTCGGCTTAGTTTCTTGCGCAACCCTCCAACCGATATTCGCACAAAAGCAGGATACCTCTATTTTGCTTTAGACTATCAAAGTGACTACTGGGAAGAGGTTTGGGAGTCAAAGCGTTTGTCTATCTATGTTCCTCCGTCATCTAAGGATGTGGAACTGGAACTCATGGCTTGTAAGGAATAAATATTTTCTATTAAAGCTGGTATAAATATATGGATACGGAAATCAACGATTTTCAGATTCAGACTCTTCCATCTGTTTGCGGTGACCTGTTTTCCTTCGCTTCTTACTTGCGAGAATCTCGTAGTTATGATCGAGATGACACACTTTACGAAGGGATTCTGGAACTTTTCTTTTCTATGGAGAAGAGGGCAAGGGATGCAAAAATACCAGAGGAAGATATTCAGGAAGCAAGATATGCTATTGCTGCTTTTTATGATGAAACTCTCAAATGGGAGAGTCGTCTTGAAAGAAGATTCTTCAACAGCAGTATAGCCGGCGACGAATTCTTTGACAAGCTTGATCAAATGCTTGAGCGGGTAAAAGGAACCGAACCACCGTATGGAGTTTTGGAAGTCTACTATATCTGCTTGACGCTTGGTTTTGGGGGGAGATACATCGGAGAGTCTAGCAAACTGCAACGATACATTAGAAAACTTCAAGAAATTCTCAAGGCGGAGACTACTGGTAAGCTTTCTCCCAATGGGGAAAGACCAGCAGAGACGATCCAAAAGCAGCGCAGTAGAATTCCAAGCTGGGCGATGTATGCAGTTGCCGGTGCCGGTGTGCTGATCATAGTTTTCGCCCTTATTTTCTTCAAAATCCGCATGGCTGATTGGGCAAACAATGCGGTAAGTCAGATTCAAAGTTTTTTGCATTAAGGACTTTAACACTTCGGATTCTCAGAGGATATAGCCTATGGGTAGAGTGATTTTAAGACCTTTAACCAGATTTCTGAGGAAAATACCAGGAAAGGGCTTTTTGCTTCTTATCGGACTTATTTGGGTGATCGGTGGTGTGTCAAAATGGAGGTGGCTAAGTCCTAGAACTTGCTTGATTCTGTCCCTTCTGATCATTGCTGTATGGGTTATTTACGCCCTGATAAAGTGGTTTATAAATAGGAGGAAGGAAAAAGAAGCAGAAAAACCATCTGACTTAGCTATTGAATTTGAAGAAAGATTGATGGACGCCATTAAAATGGCGGGAAGCTCTCTATGGTATATGGTCGTTGGTCCCTCAGGTTGTGGAAAAACATCTGTGATCAGGAACTCGGATCTGGAATTTTCTCACATTTATTCCTCTCAAGAAAAACCAATCAAAGAAGGCATTAAAGAAACTAAAAACTGCGACCTGTTCCTTACAAAAGAAGAAATTATCTTCGACACTGCCGGGCGTTATGTGACCTACGGCAGCGATGCTCGTGTCAATAAAGAATGGCGGGAGTTGCTCTACCTTTTGCGGAAGCATCGAAAGTCAAAGCAAATCGAGGGACTGCTTGTTGCTATAGATATTGCAAGCCTATTACAAGGTGATGATGATTTTGTTCAATCGAGGGCAAGAACTATTCGCAGATGTATTGAGGATGTTGTCTCTGAGTTCAGGATTACTTTACCTGTATACCTGGTATTCACAAAGTGCGATCTAATTCATGGTTTCGAACAGTTTTTTGCGGACTTGAGTGGCTCTGAACGTATGCAGGTATGGGGAGCGACCCTCAAAATCAGCCAACAAGAGAATGCTGACGTTGTATTCAAAAGAGAATGTGAAAAGCTTTTTCAATCCCTGAATGCCCGTCGGCTGTTTAAACTCACCTCGGCACAAGAGCAAGAGAGAAGATCCATCTATACTTTTCCCCTCCAATTCGATGCAGTACATCAAAAGCTCGATCGCTTTGTAGCAGCACTATTTCCTAACGTATCAGAGGAAGGACCAATATTGCGCGGATTTTACTTTACTGGTGTTGTCACAGGAACTGCAAAAGCGGATGAACAGCCTCCGATAGAATTTGTTATGCGGCGAGTGGCAGGCTCCTTTGACCATCAGCCAGCTCTTATATCTGAACAGCCTGCAGGGGATAAGCGTGAACTAAAGGGTTACTTTATCAGGGATATTTTCAGTAAGATCATCTTCCCAGACCGAACTCTGTCCAGACCAACCAACTCGTCCGATCGACGAAAGACATTCATGCGCTTGGTGTTTTGTGCGGCAGCAGTATTTCTTGTCACAGTTTTAACTTCTGCGTTAGCATTTTCTTATGTCCATAATAAACGACTCATGGCTGAAGTGCAACAACAGGTATCACCGGTAAGTGAAATCACCGATAATACTCCTGTGTTAGAAAAGCATGAGCGATTTGAAAGGCTTCGTAAGCCTATTGTTCGTCTTGAGGGCTTTAGCCTTTTTGGTCTTCTGTGGCAAGATCAGCGTGATGAAGTTGCTGAGGCAGGCAGATCGTTATATCTATTGAAAAAGTATGGGGATGATACGGGATACAAATTTAAATTCAAGCGAAAAATTGAAATTCCTGTACATGTATTTCGATCTAACCCAGAAAAAGATACCTCAGACCCTGATAAGTATGTAAAAATTCCAAAAGTAAACATCAAAGCTGACGTTATGGGCAAGCAATATAGTCTACGTACCGACGGAGAGGGCTTAGCCGCACTTAATACAAAGATCGAGGATGGGAAAGTCAGTATTGTATTCTCCACTGACTACAAAGAGGGTGAATATGAGCTTGTTGAAAAGAATCCTAAATACGAAGTTCAACCAGGTGAAACTAAAAGCAAAGATGGTGTCAGGTTTATATACTCAAAGCTGAAACGCATTATTGAGGTTCGATGTATTGACCAATTCGGTGAAAATCTAGCTGGAGTACCGGTTTCAATATTTGATGATAAATCTAATAAACTGGATGCCAAGGATTCTAACGAAGAGGGTTTAGCCAGACTTGAACTGGAATCTCCAGGGGGTGCTAATCTTTTAATCCGTTATGGAGATTCGCCGACAAACTATGAAGCAGAACCGGATACTGTTGCGGTTCAAGCAGGTCAGACTGAATACCCGCCTATTACAAAGACAGTTGTTCGTAAGATTCAGATTTCTGTAAAAGCATTCACCGGTGATCAGCCGAAATCAGGATTTTCTTTTTCGATAGATGGAGAAAGTCTGGGTCCAACAGATTTCAAAGGTGAATGGTCCGGCATAAGTCGTAATATTCCTACCACACAAAATATTAAAGCGGGTGAAGGAATAGAAGTAGATGTTAAAAACAACGATGGGGTTTACAGCATCGTGTTAAAATGTGGTTCTACTGCTCCCATTCCTCCCAAACCTGTTCCTGGTCCCTACCCCCCTACCACGTCTCAGTATTTGAAGGCTATTAGTGAGTCGCAACGACCCATCCGAGATGTTGAAGTCTGGCGATATGTTCAGGGTGGAGAAAGAAGTCCATCCGGTTCGGGTGATGAAATGTCTTTTGTATCGGGTGGAAAGCAGTTCAGGCTTATGAGACTTAACTCAACAACCAATTCTGAAGGTAAGATATTGATTCCAAATGAAGTACCAGAAGGAAGTCAACTTCTTTTGTGCCACCCAGAATACTGGTCCCTGAAGGATGAATGGAGGAAGTCAGGGAGTGGAGTTGAAACCTTCGAAATGGTTAGTATCAAGAAGGAACGCTCTATACAAGAATTTGATCAATCACAGATAGATGGTGCGAATTATTACTACAAAAAAGCCAGAGAGGAGCATAAGAATCGGCGAAGAAGTGAGGCGATAGTATTATATAATAAGGCTATAAAACTATTACCGAAAAAAGCACATTACGCTGGCCTGGGGTGGGCGTATTATGAAATTGAAAAAAAACAAGAAGCGCAAAGCGAAGTAAAGAAGGGCCTTGAACTCAACCTTCGCGGTGACCAACTTCAAATAGAATCTCAAAAAGAGTTAGAAGGACTGGCTAAAAGGCTGGGAATACAAAGATAATTGGAGGAATCTTAAAATGGAAGTCAGGCACAAATATCTGTTTAATGCTTTTTCAACCGTCCTTATAATCGTTATAATCTTTCCATTGACACTCATGGGGTGTGCAACTGCTGGTAGTAGCTTGGATATAGCTGATAATGGACCAGCCGGCGTCTTTGAATCTGCTGGTGTGATTCATTCAAAGGGTTATGGTGTGTCACGAAAGGATGATCCACCTGGCGCGCGTGTGCTTACCGCCCGTGAAGCAGCTTATAACATGGCTTTGGGAAATATGATAGAATTTATTGAAGGTGCTCAAATAAATACACAAACCACTATGAAAGATGGAGCTTTAGGTGAGCAAGTGTTCCAAAAGTCTGTGAAAGGTTCTGTTAAGAAAGTCACCATCCTTAAGGAAGGTGTAGTCAGGGAAATAAAAGATCAAGTAATTTACTTCGTCGAGTTGAGTGTTAAAACTGAGGATATTAAGAAATCTGAAGAGACTAAGGAGCCCATTTCGGTTGAAATTGAGCCAAGTTCCAATTTTCAACCAGTCAGACCTGATAGATACTCCACCTTCAACGTCATACGTGGTGATATACCTGTTAATATAAGCTTGAAAGAGGTAGAGAGTCTTTTGGAGGAGTTACGCCAAAAAAATGAGGATGTTGGGGAACTTCAAAAGGAACTTGAAGCGTATAAAAAAGCTCAATTGGAACCATCTGAACCAACAGGCATTATCTTAAATGCTCAGAATATACCTATAAAGGAAGGAGCATACGTCAAGATTTACTATCGTTCTGGTGATGACTTTAAGCTGGTGTATGGCGATGAGGCGAGAGATCGTCCAAAAAGTAGCGATACACTTATGAGCTGGGCAGATTGGGAATACACCATGACTGCTGCTATGAACAACGAAAGAGTCCAGCCTAACCCCATTGTCGTTGACGTAATTGGAATATATCTTGCAGATAAAGATTCCGAACCTGTCATTTCTGCTGAAGATGCAGTGAGGATCGAAAAGGCTGAGAGGAAATACAAGTTACTTGAACGTGGTAAAGTTGTGTTTCTTACCACCAACCCGGAGAATCGTATAGATTGATAGATTGATGTGCCAATCGGCTGAGACGCTTTCTTTGTCAGTATATCACTTTGATATTCATAAGTGAAGCTTCTTGGGACAATCCAAAAGCTCCGAAATCTTCTTACTAATCACATTTCCTGAATATCGCTAGAACCTGATGATTAAAGAGAAACGCTAGTTACACCAAGCATTGAATGAGCGTTGAAACAATAATCCAGTCGGTGAAGGTCAAGCAGTCAAAACCAAGCACAAAATTCAGACTGAATGGGAAACCATTGGATGATGTATTTTTGTGGTTACTCTCAAAGCCAAAAGGTCAAAGAATCAGAGTTCCACGCCAAGATTCAATGAATCTTTTTGTCCTGCGACTTCTGGTATTGTCGTGCTAGCCTTAGTGGATTTTCACATTTATGTTTTTGCTAGCTTTCAATCTATCATTTAGACGATGAATGGCGTAAAATCATGAGATCATATCGTGAAAAGCCTTTAGCTGATCATCATGAGCCTGTATTTTTGTAATCTCACGAAGTTTCCTTGCAGTGAATAATTTAGCATTAGGATCATCTTTTGCCTTTGTCATACCATGTTCTATTAATTCCTTGTAATATAAAGCAAGCTCCATCGGGTTCTTCCATTTAGATTGTCGCTCTTTTGTTTTCAATCCTACATTCCCAGACTCTCTTGGCACGAATTCAGCTTTAATTCATTTTCTCTATTGATTCCCCAAGCCAATTGATGTAGTATCTCACTGTTAGCTAATCGTATCTCTACTTTGTTAAAAGAGGTAAAGATGATCTTGGTTTTGGTCATTATCAGGTCAGAGATGAAAAGCCCATAAATCGCCATATAACAATTCTAATTTTAATTATATTCCTCTGGGTCCAAACAACCTTGTTCCTATTCTGACCATGTTACTGCCTTCTTCAATAGCTACCTGATAGCTGTTGCTCATACCCATAGACAATATTTTAATGTCTGTATTCGGGATATTGCACGACTTTACCTCGTCAAACAGTTGCTTCATGCGCTTGAGATAGGGTCTTGCATCTTCGGGATTCTCGAAATAAGGTTCCATCGTCATCATGCCTTCGATTCGCAAATTCGGGAGTTCAGCTATCTGACGGATTATGTCTATAACTTCATCTGGTTTTACGCCACTTTTGTTTTCTTCACTACCAATGTTTACTTCAATGAATATCGGCATAATTTTGAAAATTTTTGCGCACTGTTGGTCAATCTCCCTTGCCAAGCGAACCGAATCAACACTCTGGATACAGTCACATATCTTAATGGCATCTTTAACTTTGTTCCTTTGAAGATGCCCGATTATATGCCATTCTAATCCTTCAATCTTTTTATACTTATTGATCGCTTCTTGAACGTAATTTTCACCTATGATCTCAATACCAGCCCGTGTTGCTTCCTCTATTTCCTCTATTGTCCGCTGTTTTGAGGCGGCTACGATAGTCACGCCATGCGGGATAGTTTTTTTTATCTCATCATATCTCTCTTTTATGCTGTCCATCATATTACCTCTTTTTCTAACCAACGTATTTCAGTGCTATAATCGTAATATCGTCGTTTTGGAATGGAGTATTTGCGAATTCAGATACTTCTTGAAGCACTTTATCAATTATTTCTTCAACATTCAATGATATGTTATTCTGAACAAGCTCTAATAATTTTTCAATACCGAAGTAAGTGTTATCGTTCTGGGCTTCAGTAATTCCATCAGTGTAGAATATTATCAGATCATCCTTCATTAACTGGATTTTTTCCTCTATATAATAAGCGTTAGGCAGAACTCCAAGTATAAGACCGCCTTTATGTAAAAATATAATCTCTTTATTGCGGAACAGAATCGGATGGTTATGTCCTGCATTAATGTAAGTTAAAGTTGCCTCTTGCCCATCTAGCATCCCATAGAATAGCGTGACAAATTGATTTGACTGAGTATCTCTGCACAAGACCCGATTGAGTTTGGTAATAGCATCTTTAACGGTGTGTGGGTCTTCAAGATATGCTCTTAAACTAGCCCTTGCAGAAGCCATAAGAATAGCTCCAGGGATACCTTTCCCTGAAACGTCTGCAATAACTACACCTAGATGTAAATCCTCAAAAGTTATGAAATCATAGAAATCTCCACCTATCATCTTGGACGGGTTATTTTTAGCCGCTATCTGGAATCCGGGTAATTGTGGGATTTCTTGAGGCATAAGTCGTGCCTGTATTTTGGCGGCGGCAGCGAGTTCCTGCTCCATACGTTGACGCTCAACACGCTCTTCATAGAGTATCGCTTTTTCAATAACGGAGGCGGCTTCGTTTGCTATGCCTTTGAAAATCTGAATCTGCTCTTTGGTAAACTGGTAGTGGCGGTCTGTGTAAACGGATAATGCACCTATGGGTTTATCTTGAATCAGCAATCCAACGCTTAGCATGGATTTTATGCCTTCCTCAAAAGCTTCCTTTGCATACTCGAATCTTGGATCAGTCGGTGCATCATATACAATAGACACCTGCCCTTTTGATATGACGTCTCTATATACACCTCTCCATGCGAATACCTGTCCTTTACGCATATATTCTTTACTTAGTCCATAAGCCGATTTTAAGACCATCTCACCTGTTGTTTCGTTGAGTAATCGAAGACTGCACGCCTTAGCCCTAACAGTATTTGCGGTTGTTTTAACAATAAGATTCAGGATTTCGTCTAAATCCATTGCAGAAGTCAGCAACTGGCTAACCTCATAAAGAGTCGTAAGCTCTCTGATCCTTCTCTGCAAGCGTTTCTCTCGCTCGGTTGTCTTGAGTTTATCTTTCCGTCTGTAAGTTGTCATATCCGCCTTTAATTACCTTGACTGAGACTGTTAAGTTCTTTGAGTAGTTCCTCTTCCTTTGGAGTTAGGCTTCGTGGCACAGTTATAGTCACTTTCACGAATTCATCACCAACCTGCCCGTTTGCGTCGGGAATGCCCTGTCCACGCAGACGAAATGTCTGGTTGGATTGTGTTCCACGAGGGATTTTTAGTTTGGCACTTCCCTTGAGAGTAGGAACTTTCACTTCTGCACCAAGAACTGCCTGTGTATATTTTATAGGAAGCTGATAGATAACGTCACGCCCTTTACGCTCAAAATTAGGATGAAGTTGAACTTGAAGCGCAACGTATAAGTCACCCGGTGACCCGCCGTTTGTTCCTGCTTCACCAAGTCCTGCAAGGCGGAGAACTGTTCCTGTATCCGAACCGGGAGGAATTTTGACAGAGATCGTTCTCAAAGCTTTGACTAGCCCCTTGCCAGCACAATTTGTGCAGGGAGTTGTGACGATCCTACCTTTACCACCACAGCGTTTGCATTGTGCGGTGATGTTGAACGTACCGAATCCTCTAGCTCTACTTTGCGAGACGAAACCTCTTCCACCGCAATCTGGACATGTGATAGGATTTGTACCGGGTTTAGCCCCTGAACCAAGACAGGTAGCACAATTTTCCGTATGTTGTATCTGTATCTGTTTTTCTATACCGAAGACGGCTTCCATAAAAGGAACCGTTAGAGCATATTTCAGGTCATCTCCATGCTCCGGACCTGTTTCCCTTGATCCAAAAGATATATCCCCGAAAATATCGCTGAAGTGGCTGAAAATATCATCATTGCTCGTAAAACCCTGAAACCCCATATCGTGAACGCCATCCATACCACGCTGATCATAAGCTTGCTTTTTCTCCGGGTCGCTGAGTACTTCGTAAGCGTTCGATATTTCCTTGAATTTATCTTCAGCTTCCTTATTCCCCGGATTCTTATCGGGATGATACTTCAGCGCCAGCTTTCGATAAGCCTTTTTCATGTCTTCAGGCGTAGCGTCTTTGCTTACACCCAATACTTCATAATAATCTCTTTCGCCCATCTTTTATGCTCCAAAAACCCCCTTTATCCTCCCCAAAAGGGAATTTGCCCAAAACTCCACTCTTGAGAGGGGAAACACGGATGCGCAGCAGACGTGAGGGGTGTGTTAATCAAATGAATCTATTGTTCCTGATCGTTATTTTTCATCTTTCGGCATTGAAACCGTCAATATGCCATCTGTGTATTCAGCACGTATATCATCACTCTTGATTGCAGTCGGTAACGTAATCTCTCTTTCAAATTGGCCATATTGCCATTCCTGCTGATAGTGAGGCTTATCTGTTTTGCCTATACGAACTCCGTTGATTGTAAATACATTATCCTGTAATGACAAATCTATATCTTCTTTTTTAACTCCGGGAAGTGCTACTTCAATTACAATTTTGTCTCCATCATCGTACATATTGACTGGTGGAGTAAATACAGTTAGTTTCTCCTCTATTTTTGGGCTTGGTATACGTCTGAAGAAATCCTGAAAGATACGGTCAACCTCCGCATGGATCGTGTTGATCTCTTTGAATATATCCCATCTTTCTATATTCAATTTTATACCTCCTTATATAAGAAGCAGTTACAAATTCGGTATGCTTTCCAATTTCTTTATTAACTCTGAAATATCTTTGGTTATTGTTTCTCAGAGCAAATCTAAATCTATTTCATCATACTGAACCTCTGCTTCGGAAAGAACCTCGTCTTTGAAATATCGGCTTAATTCATTTGGAGTCCTAAGATCAACTTTTCTGCCTGTTATTTCTGAGAGTTCTATTTCCATTTCAGCCATCTTAAAATACCCGATAGGATGTTTCTTATCAATTTCAATCAGAATGTCTATGTCGCTATCTGTTCGGAAGTCATCATGCAGAATGGATCCAAAGAAAGCGAATTTTCGGATATGGTTTTTTTTGCAGAAATCTGCTATTTGTCTTTTTGTGATATTGATCCTACTTTCCTTCATAAACATCTCCCTTTTATATTATGGGATATTATTCGTAAGCCGAACCTTTAATATTCTCTATATACTGCTCTGCGGCAAAGGCGGCGGTTGCTCCTTCCCCGCAGGCTGTGATTATCTGTCTTAGTAATTTCTTTCTGGCATCACCACAGGCAAATACGCCGGGAACAGAGGTTTTCATGTTATCGTCTGTAAGTACGTAACCTCTTTCGTCCATCTCAATAAAACCTTTAAGGAAATCGGTGCTTGGGGTGAATCCCACGAATATAAAAACTCCGTCACATTCGAGTATCTTTTCTTTATCACTATCAACGTAACCGAGTTTAACGCCAGTTACGTGATTTTCTCCAATGATTTCTTTAACAGCCGATTTCCATTCAAACTTCACCTTATCGGTCATGCTAAGTATTTTGTCCTGCAGGATTTTGGTTGCACGCAGGCGATCACGTCTATGAATAATTGTGATCTCGGAGGCAAATTTAGTAAGGAAGAGGGATTCCTTGATGGCGGTATCTCCTCCACCGACGACAACAACACGTTTGCCTTTGTAAAACATTCCATCACAGGTAGCACAGCATGATACACCTCTTCCCCAGAAGTGATCCTCACCCGGAACGCCAAGATGCTTGTGATAAGCCCCTGTTGCAATGATAACACCGATGGCTGAAATGTCTTCTTCACCTGCCAGATGTATTACCTTATGCTCCTTATCGGGAGGAGATTCAATGCTTGTGACTTCAGCCATGCGTATCTCAACACCAAACTTAGTTGCCTGTTCAACCATCTTATCAACAAGCTCAAATCCGCCGATGGGTTCTACGAATCCGGGGTAATTTTCAAGAATGTCCGTAGTTACAACCTGACCGCCGGGACTGAGTTTCTCAAGAATTAAAGTGCTTAGACCTGCACGCGCGCCGTATATACCTGCCGTCAGTCCAGCAGGACCGCCTCCGATAATAACAAGATCAAATAATTCCGACATAATTGCTAAATCTCCTCAATGTATTGTTAAAACACCGCTTTTGTGTCTGCATCTTTATAAGCCCGGTAATCATATTCTGATTGACTCGTAGAATTCTGGCAACATTTTGTATAGTATACATTTTAACACTTTTCATGGTGGATCAATATTCCCTGATATTAAATCAATTAGTTTACGTTTACTGATTTTAGCAATGTTTTGGCAAGATTTCAAGTCCGAAAAAATCTAACGCTGTTTAATTTTGACAGTTTGATGTAAAACAAAAATTTGTTGACTTTAAAGTCGAATTATGTTAAGATATGCCTGTTTAACTCATATTACATAATGACACATATTTTTAATTGATACTTAAAAATATGATTGGATGAAATAATACCATTTTCTTTTGATATAATGAGATGAAAGCTTAATAAAAACAAAGCAGGAGGGCTTATGTCATGGAAAATCGAGAGCAACTTACGAATCCATTTTATTTTCGTGGTCCTCTAAATCCAGATGATCCATCTTGTCCATCTACATTGGTTTGGCGTGAGGATTTGTTGAAAGAACTTTTAGAGGATGTATATAAAACTCGATACTCTCTTATTCTTGGACCAAGACAAACTGGAAGGACAACTCTAGCATATCAGCTTTCATCTCGTTTACGGGAAAACGTTAGAAACATAGTCTGTTTTATTGAATGTGGAACATTAGGAGGTTCTACCGAGGCAAATGTTGTAGATTCAATTTATTCAAAAGTTTTTCAGAGATTTATTGAGAAATCTTCCGAACCAGGGAATGAGGGTTTTTTTGATCGTTTGGATTCCATTAAAAATCATCCGAAACCACAAACTTTTTATGAGCTTTCTACTTTTTTAGATAAGGTACTTATAAATGCTGTTGGGTTAAATAGGATTGTACTTATTCTTGATGAAATTGAGGCAATTTCACAAGAAAATCTTATCAATGTTTTATCAATGTTCAGGGCTATATTTAACTCATATCATGACCGTCGTGTAGACCCCCGCTATTGTGTGATCATGGCAACTACAAGGAATTTGACTGCGTTAGATTTGGGGTATGGGTCCCCATATAATATTGCCGAAATCAGAAATGTAAGGAATTTTTCCCCTGAGCAAGTTAGAGAGATGCTTAATAAAGAACATGTTAGTATTGAAATCTCTAATGCTTTTACTACTCGACTTTGTCCATTTTAATATGACTTTGATAGAGATTTAACTGCTATCCACAACTGTAAGAACGACAAGCTTTTACAACATTAAGTTACATAATAATATGCAAATGTCAATTATAATTAGAG
>Ga0315274_10001569_pt1 | contig 35076 bp, 27 predicted proteins | sample YL17G02_20_MG_FD_203700 | JGI IMG/M metagenome (GOLD analysis project Ga0315274, IMG submission 203700) | Sediment microbial communities from Yellowstone Lake, YNP, Wyoming, USA - YL17G02_20 | ecosystem: Environmental > Aquatic > Freshwater > Lake > Sediment | place: USA: Wyoming | collected...
GTGGATGCTACTCCGCGGAGCTTCTACGCTACGAATCACAAGCGGTCAGAGATGGAGATCCTCAGCAACATACCGGTCGAGTTTGACCTGAGCCGGATTCTGTCGGAGCTGCATATCGCGCCTGACAGCGAGGACGCAGACGAGCTGGCCGCGCTGCTAGAACGCGTTCGGACTGTGGCGAAGCCGAAGGCGGCCTACGACATCTGCTACATCGAGGGCAGGACCGCCAGCACCGTGACAATCGGCGGCGTGACGTTCACCAGCCGGGTGCTTCAGGTGAACCTGGAGAAGGTTCACCGGATCTTCCCCTATGTGGCGACGTGTGGCCGCGAGTTCGACGGGATTGTTTTCGATGATGATCCGCTGCGGGAGTATTGGCTGGATCATCTGAGGATCATCGCCCTTCGGGCCGCGGCCGCGCACGCCCGGGAGCACATCGAGGCGACCTACCAGCCTGGCAAGATGTCATCGATGTCGCCGGGCTCCCTTCAAGACTGGCCCATCACCCAGCAGACCCAGCTCTTCACGCTGCTCGGCGATGTCGAAGGTGCGATCGGCGTGCGGCTGACTGACAGCTTCCTGATGCTGCCGATGAAGTCGCTGTCAGGCATACACTTCCCAACCGAGACGAGCTTCGCGAGCTGCTCGTTGTGCCCGAGGAAGGACTGCCCCGGCCGTAGCGCCCCGTATGACGAGCACCTGTGGGCGGAGCGGTACGCGGAGAAACAGCTGTAGGGGCGCATGGCATGCGCCCTGATTAGCGGCTCGGCCAGGGCAAGGTGTGGGCACCGCGGGGCGAGAATGATGGGCGCGAGGCGAGGCTGTGGGCCGAAGCTGATGAACAAGCAGGGGAGTGAGTCGCAGCTCGCGGACCTGCGCTACAGGGCCGGCTGGGAGGTGCTGCGCGAGTCGTACGGCTCTTTCTTCCGGCATCTCGGGCCCTTGAAGGCGGGTTCGATCGCGTTCTTCGCGACTCTGTCGCTCTTCCCTCTCGCCCTGCTGGCGGTATCCGTTGTCGGGCATGCGATCGGGTCCCAGCAGGCCTCGGATGAGGTGGCGGTGCTCGTCCAGCAGTACCTGCCAGGGGCGAGCGAGCAGGTGGTCAGGGCGCTGAAACAAACCGCCGGCCGGCATCTTCTGGTTGATATTGCCGGGACCCTCGCGCTCCTCTGGTCAGCGATGAACCTCTTCACCACCTTCTCGCAGGTGCTAACGGTCGTCTGGTGGGGCGAGCCCACTCGTCCTTCGCAGCGAAGCGGCTTCGCTGCTTCGCAGAGTAGGAGGCGCGGCTACCTTCGCCACAAACTCGTCAGCTTCGTAGCCGTGATCGCGGCCTGCGCGCTCTTCTTCGCGTCGGTCGTGCTCACCGGCCTGCTGGCGGCAGTCGGCTCATATGCCCACGCCATCGGGGCGCTGGCCAACCTGCACCAGCGCCTGCACTTCCTGGATAGCGCGGTCGCCTGGACACTGCACACGGCGGTGGTCGCATCGATGCTCTTCCTCCTTTACTGGACCATGCCGGCAGGGCGTGTCTCGGCGAAGGCGGCGGCGGCGGCCGCGGTTCCCGCGGGACTGCTATGGGTGGCGTCGCGCTCGGTCTTCGCGATGCTGGTGAAAGGCAGCAGTCGCTATCAAGGGCTCTATGGGCCGCTTGCCGGAGGCGTGATACTGCTCATCTGGATCTACTACTCGGCCTACATCATGATCTTCTGCGGTGAGATCGGCAGCGCGCTCCAGGCGCGATACTGGCCCGCGAACGGACGGCGGTCTCGTGCTTCGTAGCGAAGGAGCGGCTAGGCCTTGCGGGCCGCCATCCCGGTCCGCCGAAGCAGACCTGATGAGTTTCGCCCAAAGAAGTAAGGGCGGAACTCATCAGAAGCACAGGTAATCACTGAACGGAAGCTGCTCGCCCACATTGCTTCTATGGGCGAACAGCCGTAGGGACTTCGCTACTTCGCAGAGCAGCAGACGAACGGCTGACCTCTCCGCCAGCTTCTGCCGCCGCAGCCGGCCGTCGGGAGCGATAGAGTAAGTGGAAGGTGGGCATACTATTCGGCGCGGGAGCGAAGCTCCCGCAGCGGGCAGGCGCGACGCTCAGCGCGCCGCGGAAGCTCCGCTTCCGCCGAGGGCATGTCGGCTACCAGCGCCAGAGCAGGGGCGTGGGGCAGAGGTGCTCGTCCACCAGCCGGCCAAGCTCGTGCTTCGTAGCGAAGGAGCTCTCTGCTCCGCACTGCGTAGCTTCAGCAGAGCAGTGTCGCTGCTTCGCAGAGTAGCAGGAGATAGCATGGGGACGCCATCGTGGGGCTTGTCTCTCGCAAGTTCGCAACCGCGGCGAACTTGCTGGCGACGCGGCTGCTCCCTTTCGGCGGCGCAGCAGGGCCTGAGCAGAGCAGCCCTCGTTGCTGTTTGCGTGTTCGCCCGGCGGAAGCGGAGCTTCCGCGGCGCGCTGAGCGTCGCGGCTGCCCGTTGCGGCAGCTTCGCTGCCGCGGCACTCGTTCTCGGGCTGGCCACCGCTCCGTGCGCGGCCGCGCCTGAGGCCTGGGCTGTCGGAAGCCTCGAGCGAGTGCGGCCAGATGCTCCGGCCGGCAGTGCAGCCCAGATCACCTTGCACGCGGCCAGGGGTGAGTACGAGTCGTTTCAGATCATCGTCCGGGGGCCTGTCGGCGGCCTCACCAACGTCAACGTAACCGCGCCCAACCTAGCGGGGCCGAGCGGGCAACAGATCGCGGTCGGCAATGTCACCCTCTACCGCGAGCACTATGTCTACATCGGCCTGCCTGTCCGGGGCGGGCACAATCAGTCGGAAGGCCCCGGCTGGTACCCGGACGGGCTCATCCCGTTCGTCGATCCGGTCACCGGACAGGACCTGGTCGGCGCGCCGCTGGATGCGGTTCCGTTCGACCTGGCAGAGGGCAGGAACCAGGGCATCTGGGTTGATGTGTTCGTGCCGCGCACTGCCGTGGCAGGTGACTACACCGGCACGTTCGTGGTGACCAGCGACCAGGGCGCCGCATCGGTCGACCTGCACCTGACCGTCTGGGACTTCATGCTGCCTGTCACAGCAGCGCTCAAGTCGTCCTTCGGCATCAGCCCGGACTACCGCGCGAAGGGCGAGCAGCTGCTCCGCAACAAGATCATGCCGCGGCACACCGAGCCGGACGATCAGGCCTACTTCATGAGCCAGTATGGGCTGAACTGCACGAACTCCGGGTTCTACGGCAAGTCTGGCTGGTGCTCGATGGTCGCTGCGCCCAGCGTCGCCCAATTCCAGGCGAAGGCGGCCGAGAACCAGCCGGGGCTCTTCCTCTACGACTACTCCGCTGACGAGATTGATCCGTGCACGAACCTCTACCCGCTGCTCAAGCAGTGGGGCCGAAACATGCATCAGGCCGGCATCAACCAGCTCGTCACCATGAGTCCGGTGCCGGAGCTGTACGACGATGGCTCGGGGACTGGTCGCTCGGCCGTCGACATCTGGGTGGTGCTCCCGAAGATGTACGATGACGCCGTGACGCACGTACACGAGGTGCTGGACAAGGGCGATCAGGTCTGGTCCTACAACGATCTGATCCAGGACGACCACTCGCCCAAGTGGGAGATCGACTTCTCGCCGATCAACTACCGGATTCAGGCGGGATTCATCAGCCAAACCCTTGGGCTGACGGGCCTCCTCTACTGGAAATCGGACCTATGGACCGCGGACCCCTGGAACGACCCGAACGGGTATTCGAGCGTGTATCCGGGGGAGGGAATGCTGCTCTACCCCGGCGACCAAGTGGGCATCGATGGCGTCTGCCCGTCGATGCGGCTGAAGTATCTGCGGGATGGGGTCGAGGATTACGAGTACATCCAGTTGCTGAAGGAGGAGGGGGAGGGCGACGCTGCTCTCGCAGTAGCCGCGAGCGTGGCGACGAGCTGGTCGGATTGGACTCGCGATCCCGCGGTGCTGGAGGCGGCTCGCCTCCAGCTCGGGGGGATGTTCCACCGCACCTTCATCGACGTGCCGCCGGGCTTCTGGTCCTATGACGAGATACAGGCCGCCTACGATAGCCAGATCGTGACCGGCTACGCCGACGGCAAGTACCACCCCGACTGGGACATCACGCGGGGCCAGATGGCGGTGTTCGTCGCGCGGTCCATCTGCACGCCGACCGGCGAAGCGGGGATGGCCGCGTACACGCCTCCGGCAACACCTACCTTCCCGGATGTCCCCACGAGCTACTGGTGCTACAAGCACGTCGAGTACTTGGATCAGCAGAAGGTTGTGACGGGCTACCCTGATGGACTCTATCGTCCAACGAGCTGGGTGACGCGAGACCAGATGGCGGTCTACATCGCACGGGCGATGGTCGACCCAAAAGGGGACGAAGGGCTTGCCGGCTATGTGCCCCCGGCAGAGCCGACCTTCAGCGACATCCCAGTCACCCAGTGGGCGCGCAAGTACATCGAGTTCCTGGCGGAGGCCGGCGTGGTGATAGGCTATCCCGACGGGCTGTACCGGCCGGGCTTCCGCGTCACACGGGACCAGATGGCAGTCTACATCGCCCACGCGTTCCGGCTGATGTGAGCGCGGAGGCGACGACCTTCGCGACCTGCCCGTTGGGTGTTAGGCGCCCCCGAAGTCAGACGGCCGCCTGCGTGTCCGCCCGAAGCTGAAAGCAAGCGCCTGCCGGATGCGAACCGCCGCCTTCCCATCGCCGTACGGGTTTGCAGACGCGACCATCGACCGGTAGACGGCGGCGTCATCGAGAACCCGCGCGGCCTCCCGCACGATCTGCTTGCGGTCGGTGCCCACGAGCCGCGAGCAGCCAGCCTCGATTCCCTCGGTTCGCTCGGTCGTCTTCCGCATCACGAGCACCGGCCGCTTGAGGGAGGGGGCCTCCTCCTGCACCCCGCCGGAGTCCGTGAGGATGAGGGTGCTGCGCTGCATCAGATCGACGAACTCCAGATAGCCCGGTGGGTCGATGAGGTGGACGCGGTCGCGGCCCGCGAGGATGGCGTAGGCCTGCTCGCGGATGATCGGATTCGGGTGGACGGCGTAGACGATCACCACCTCCGGGTAACGATCGGCGATCTCGCCCAGCGCGAGGCAGATCTCCCTGATTCCCGTATCCCAACTCTCGCGGCGATGGGCGGTGACGAGGATCATCCGCCGGCCCTCGAGCAGATCGGCCGGAATCGCCGGCCGGGGCGGCCGCTGCTTCGCGGCGAAGAGCAGCGCGTCGATGGTGGTGTTCCCGGTGACGAAAATGTGGTCCGGGGACACATTCTCGCGAACCAGGTTCTCCCTCGCGCGGCTCGTCGGAGCGAAGTGGACCGCGGCCAGCCCGCCGACCAGTTTCCGGTTGATCTCCTCGGGGAAGGGGTTGTAGACGTCGCCCGATCGAAGGCCGGCCTCGACATGCGCAACCGGGATCTTCCGATAGAACGCGGCCAGTCCGGCCGCGAGCACCGCCGTTGTGTCGCCCTCGACGACCACCACCTCAGGCGGATCGCTGACGAGCAGCGCGTCCAAGCGCTGGATGGTGCGGGCTGTCACACCGGCCAGGGTCTGGCGCGGCTTCATGACCTTCAGGTCCGCGTCGAGGTGAAGCCGGAAGAGCTTCAGGTGCTGAGGCACGAGTTCCCGGTGCTGGCCCGTGCCCACGAGGGTCAGGCGGAACTGCTTGGGGTAGCGGCGCAGTTCCAGCGCGACCGGCGCGAGCTTCACCACCTCGGGCCGCGTCCCCATCACGATCATCGTCTTCAGCGGTGCTGGCATTGTGCCTCGCAATGTCCGATGGCGGCGCAGTGCCATCCAACGCGCCAACTCCATTCCGGGTACCGCAGGCTTTAGCCTGCAACGCGCCAGTGGAAGGACATTCGCCTCCTGAAAGCGGAAGATTAGGCGGTCTCGGGCGGGAATCCTCTGCCCGGCCCCGCGCAGACAATGGCGCGGTGAGTGAGCAGGAAAGCGCCGGGAGGCCGATAACTGTGAAGTGGGCTCTGCCCGAGGAAGCCCCGCGTTCGCTCGCCTGGCGAGCCACGTCGGGCAAGGAGAAGACCATGCAGGGACGGTCACCGTTCGAGGAGCTGCTGCAGGAGCACATGGCGCTGCTTACCGATGTCGGCGATCTCCAGACATCGATACGTGGACTCGCACAGCCGGAGTCGGCCGCGCTCGGGGGAGGCGTCGGCCCGATCCGCGACTCGCTCGATATCTTCCAGCGGCGGCTGCGGATTCACTTCCGCAGGGAAGAGGAAGGGGTGTTCCCGGATGCACAACGGATGGTCTCCGAGGGCGCGCGGGGCGCGGATGTCTTCGGTCGTTTCTTCGCGGAAGAGGCAGAGGACGATATGAGCGCCCATGCGACGCTCACCCAGCGGGCCAGTGAGATGATGGCGATGGTGGCCCAGATGGAGCAGGCAGGCGGCCCCGATGAGGCATCCGCGAGGAGGCTCCTCGCCCTGGTGAACCTGACCGCGAACCTGATCCAGCGGCACGCGGGGAAAGAGGACACGCTCATCTTCCCGATGATCGAGAAGAGCCTGACGGCCGAGCAAGTTGCAGCGGTGAGCGAGCGCCTCAAGAAGCTGGCGTCGGACAAGGATCTGCTGTCCGCGGAGGAGAGCGGGCTCACCAAGCTCGATCGCCCTGAGGAGTAGACGCGTCAGGAGAGCGCGGCCTCGAGCCCCGCCGCCCGCGCCATCGCAAGCAGCGCGTCGAGCCGTTCCGGCGACTGGGCTTCCGCCCTGATCTCGAATGGCAGATCGAGCCATTCGTACTTGGCCGCCGCCGACGCGTTGTACGGCAGCAGCGACACCCGCCTCAGGCCGGCGCGCCGCATGAACGCGAAGACCGCGGCAAGATTCTCGTCCGTGTCCGTGATGCCTGGGATGAGCGGCACGCGTATCTGAACATTGTGGCTCTTCAGCTTCGCGGCATTCTCGAGAACCTGACGGTTCGACGCGCCGGTCCAGCGTCGATGCTCCTCGTCATCCATGAGCTTGAGGTCGTAGAGCACGAGGTCGGAGTAGGGGAGGAGCTGCGCGAGGTGGTCCCAGGGGCAGGCCCCATTGGTCTCGATCGCCGTCTGAACGCCCCGCGACTTGCAGCCGGCAAGCACCGCCCTCGCGAAGTCGAGCTGGCAGGTGACCTCGCCGCCGGTGAGAGTAACCCCGCCGCCCGAGTGATCGAAGAAGGGCCTCATCCGAACCGCCCGCTCGACGATGTCCGATGCGGAAACGACCTCGCCTCTCAGGGCGAGCGCGCCGGTTGGGCAGCCCGCCACACATTGGCCACAGACGATGCAGTCGGTGCGGTTCAGCGTGTGGCCCGATGCGTCAACGCGATGGACCCCGCGCACGCAGACTGCCGCGCACGCGCCGCAGAGGGCGCAGCGGTCGCGCACGAAGATCAGCTCGGGCTGGGGGCTGATCGACTCCGGGCTGTGGCACCATCTGCACCCCAACTGGCAGCCCTTGAGGTAGACGGCCATGCGGATGCCCGGGCCATCGTGCACGGCGAAGGTATCGAGGTCGAAGATCAGGCCTTTCACGTCGGGGTGCACACCGGAACTCACGAACGGCCATCCTGTCGGCGGATGTGGTGCTCCTGCTGCTCCTGGCTGAGCATCGTGAAGTAGGCGCACCACCCACCCATGCGCACGCGAAGGGAGCGGTGCTTGTCGGGCTCGCGCTGGGCCGCGCGAAGCTCTTCAGTGTCCGCCACCGTCAAGGTCATGATGCAGCCGCCGGTGTCGACGAACGAGCGGATGAGCGCGGCCATGCGGTCAGTGCCTTCGTCTCCCTCGACGAGCCGCCGGCCGATGCGGAGGTCGAGCGGAGCGCCCGCGGGCAGCCGGTCATGGGGCATTTTCGAGTAGGAGAGGATGGCGCCGGGGATGCCGTGCATGTCTCGACCCAGCGCGGGGGAGAAGTTCGACGAGACTGGCTCGCCCGCTCCCCTGCCGTCAGGCGATGCGCCCAGCCCCTCTCCGATGCCGACATACCAGGAGAAGGTGCCCACGCCAGCGGGGAACCTCACGGTAGCAAGGTACGCTTCCGCATGCTTGGCAACCAGACTGGTGAATGCTTCCAGCATGGCCCGGCCGACGGCGTCGGCGGCCTCGTCGTCATTGCCGTACTTCGGCGCAGAGAGGAGAGTGTGGCGCAGAGCGGCGTGGCCCTCGAAGTTGCAGTCGAGCGCGTCGCACAGCTCCGCCATCGTGGCTTGTTGCTGCTCAAAGATCACCGCCTTGATCGCGGTGATCGAGTCGATCGCGTGGGCCGCGCCCTCGGCCAGCATCCCGAAGGTACGGTGCTTGGCGCCGCCTGCGGTCATGTCCTTGCGGGACTCGATGCAGCCCTCAATGAGCGCACTCAGCAGCGGCACAGGGGCGATGATGCTGCGGTCGTCGATCGAGTTCACCACATCCTGCACGACGCGCCCGACCATCGCGTCCAACTGAGTGAGGAAGGCAGAGCAGACCTCGTCGTAGCTCGCGAACGCTCGCGGGTCGCCGGTGTCGGGGCCTTGCTGCGCGCCGTCCAGGCGGGAGCGGCCGCGGTTCAGCGCCCATTCGACGCAGAGCATGACGCTCAGGCGTTGGAAGCGGAAGTCGGTGCGGCCGGGGATAATGACCTCCCAGCACCCGTCGTTGGTGTAGTCCCGGGCGTCCGCCTGGGGAATGCCCAGGCGCTCCAGCGCGGGGATGAGCGCCTCGTCGTTGAAGAGCGCGGGCATGCCGCCGCCCTCTTTGAGCACCTCCGAGGCGAAGCGGAGCAGCTCCTGCGGCGAGTCTCGATGCACCCGCACAGTGAGCAGCGGATTGGTCATCTGGTTGCGGCGATAGCTGTCCAGCAGCAGATAGGTCAGCGGGTTCGTGCCATCTTCGTAGTCCGGCGTGAGGCCGCCCACGACGATGTTCTGAAGCCAGTGGTTGGTCGCGTCCACGTCGTCGCGTTGCGTGCCGATCTGCGAAGAGGTGTAGTGTCGCGTTCGCTTGCTCGGATCGACGCTCTCCGGCTCGCGGGCATCGGGCCTCTGCTCCTCCAGCGTCTGGGCGCGCTCGTTGAACTTGAGGCAGAAGCAGTCCACCAGTTCGGCCGCCTGTTCCATCGTGAGCGCGCCGCTCGTCAGATCGGCCTCGAGATAGGGCCACACGTATTGGTCGAGGCGGCCCATCGCGTTGCCGTCCATGGTCGAATGGAAGACCATGTGGAGCAGCCACACCGATTGGAGCGCCTGCCAAAAGCTTTGCGCAGGGCCGGCGGGAACCTGGCGGAGGTTCGCCGAGATATGGCGAAGCTCGGCGGCGCGACCCGCTTCAGGTTCGTTCTCGGCCTCCTGCGCGCAGTGCTGTGCGAGGCGCGCGGCGTAGTCCATGACCCCATCGAGTGCGACCATGACAGAGCGCAGGAACGCGACCTCATTGTCGTTCGCGGCATCCGCGAGCGCAGCTTCGGCCTGTGCACGGATGCCGCTAAGGCCCCTGGAGAGCAGAGACGGATAGTCGGGAACGATATGACCGAACACGGAGTGGATGCTGACCCAGCGCTTGGCCGCGCGGGCGCGCTCCTCTTCGGTGGTGTAGTCGGGGAAGCCCCATTCAGCGTGGATGCGCGGGTCCTCGAGAGTCATCGAGCCCGCGAAAAGCTGGCCCCGCCAGAGATCGGCGGGCATGTGCGCCAGCTTGAGGGCCACCGCGAGGGCCTTGCGAACCGGCAGCGGCTCGGTCATGTGGCGCCCATCGATCCGGGCCGGGCACTTCCAGTGAGCCGCGGGAGCCTCCATCGCGTCGCGGACGCGACGACGGAGGTCGGCGACTCTGGCTGTGTCCGCCCGCTGCTGCACGTCTGTCGTGACTGTCATAGTTTCCTGCCGTTCAGCCGCGAGGCGCACACCCCCTCGATTTCGCTCGGGGTGAACCGTGCGCCCCTACATATCACGCCCCGTAGACCTTGCGCGCGGCGGCGACTGCCACATCCTTCTGTACCATACCCTTTTCCGCCAGCACTGTGTTGAGTGCGGAGAGCGCACCGACGACATGGCGCTCGGTGGCGCTCTCGCCCATCAGGCCGATGCGCCAGGCCTTGCCCTTGAACTCGCCGAGGCCGGCGCCGATCTCGATAGCGAACTCGTCGAGCAAGCGTTTGCGGACTTCGCCCTCCTCGACCCCATCGGGTGCGGCGACGGCGTTGAGCATGGGGAGCTGATGGTCGGGGTCGGCGAGGTAGCGAATGCCCATTGCCTCGAGGCCGGCCTTCAGCGCGCGATGGTGGAGCATGTGGCGCTGCCAGCGCGGCTTCAGCCCTTCGGCCAGCACGATCCGCAAGGCTTCGTGGAGCCCGTAGTTCATGTTGATCGGCGCCGTGTGATGGTAGAGCCGCTCCGATCCCCAGTAGGCGCGGACCATCGTCATGTCGAGATACCAGCTCCGGACCTTTGCCTTCCGCTTATCGATGACCTCGGTCGCGACCGGACTGAAGGTGACGGGCGACAGCCCGGGCGGGCACGAGAGGCACTTCTGGGTGCCGCTGTAACATGCATCGACCTTCCATCGGTCGACGTCGACCTCCATGCCGCCGAGGCTGGTGACGGTATCGACCAGCAGCAGCGCGCCGCTGGCATGGACAACCTCACTGATGGGCGGAATCGGCTGGGCCGCGCCGGTGCTCGTCTCAGCATGGACGATCCCCACGACCTTGAACGGGCCCTTGTCGCGGATGGCGGCGGCGACCTCCTCGGCAGTGAACACCTGCCCCCAGGGGCGCTGGATCACAGTGACATCGGCGCCGGCGCGCTCCGCAACATCCTTCATGCGCGCGCCGAAGACGCCGTTGATGCAGACGAGCATCCTATCGCCGGGTTCGATGAGGTTCACGACACAGGTCTCCATGCCGGCCGAGCCGGTGCCGCTGACCGCGAGGGTCATGTCGTTCTCAGTCTGGAAGACCTGCTTGAGCATGTCCCGGATATCGTTGAGGATGGCGAGAAACTGCGGGTCCAGATGGCCCACGGTCGGCGCGGCCAGCGCGGCCAGGACGCGGGGGTTCACGTCGGAGGGACCGGGTCCCATGAGCAGTCTGGGTTTGACTTCGTTGACGTTCACGTCTGTCTCCTGCGTGGCGACGTGCCTCACCGTAGGGGCACAGCGTGCTGTGCCCCTACATAACTCACCCGACGAACGGCGTCGATGCCACCGGGAAGCAGTTGTCGTGGCCGGGCACGACGATATCGGCGATGCGCGCGATCTCCTCGATGGTATGGGCGGCTTGCTCGAAGTCGGCCGAGTTGAAGTAGCCCTGCCGATGGGCGAAGAAGTCGCGCGTCATCACGGCGTCACCCGCGATCACCACGGTCTGATCGTCACACTTGAAGAGCAGGCTATGGTGCTCCTTCGTGTGGCCGGGCGTGTGGATCACATTGACCGCGCCGAAGAGACGGTGGGCGGCCGCTTCGATGGGCTTCGAGTACGCCTTCTCCTTATTGATCGCCTCCGCGACGGGAGCGACGGCATACCACTTGGCGGCTGGGAATGCCTCCAGTCCCCAATGATGGTCGCCGTGGTCGTGTGTCACGAAGACCGCGTCGACCGCCTTCGGCTTGAGCCCGGTTCGGCGGTCGAGCTCCGCCGCCATGGCCGCGGGATCCCTGAGCGCCGGGTCGACGAGCAACCGGAATCCCTTCCCCGTGATGAGCGTGCACGTGCACCAGGCGTCGCGCAGTCTTCGGTCATCGCCCTCGCCCCAATAACGGTTGCGGGATAGGTTGCCGATGGTGATAACGTCCCAGCGCTGGATCACGCTCCGCTCCCCTTGCGCAACTCGGCCCCCTGTGCGATCAGGAGTTGCTGAAGCCGGCCGGCGTCGAGCTCGCGCGGGCGTGCCTTGGTCTGACTACAGAGCGCGGCGGCGGCTCCCGCGGCATGGCCGATAGCCATGATCGGGGCCATCGCTCGATGGGACTCGTATGGCTGCTGTTCGCTCGAGATCGAGCGGCCGGCGACCAGGAGGTTCTCCACCTTCAGCGGGACCAGACACCGATAGGGGATGTCATATCCCTCGTGCTCGAGATAGCGCCGGTAGCCGTAGTAGTGGATGACCGGGCAGGAGCTGATCGCGACAACGTCGTCGAACCGCCGCCCGGTGAGGGCGTCATCGGCGGTGAGCTTGTACTCGCCCTCGACGAACCGTGTCTGCCTGACGCCCAGCAGCGGCGGTGTCTCGACGACCTTCGCATCGACCAGGTCGGGAGATTCATGCTGCTTCTCGGCGAAGTCCTCGTAGATGCGGAGCCGAGCTTCGATCTCCGCGCGGGAAAGCTCGTCGGCGTTGACTCCATCGATCGGGCCGACGGCCGGGCCCCAGACGACCGCGTTGCTCCCGAAGTCACACGCGTGGGTACCCTGGGGCCGGCGCTTCCCGAACTCGATCCGGTACATGATGCCGTCATTGAGCCTCGGGCCCTCGTCGTGATGCACCTGCCAGAACGGAGCGCCGGCACGGGCGGCGACATCCGCATCGCCGCTCGCGTCCACCACCAGGTTCGCCATGAGCGCCTGACGGCCGGACTTGTTCTCGACGATCGCGCCGCGCACCGCGCCCGACTCGACGACCGCATCGCAGAAGTAGGTGTGGAACAGGATATCGACCCCGGCATCGACACACATCCTCAGGGTCACATACTTGAACTTCTCCGTGTCGATGGCGTAGCTGTACTCGAGCCGGCCCGGCTCAGTCGGATAGGCCTTCTGGGGGTAGGGGCTCTTGCCCAGGCCGTCCATCTCCTTGAGACGAAGGATGACCTCCTCGGCGATACCGCGTACGGTCTGGGTCGCGTCAGGCTCCACCTGGTTCCTGAAACCGTTGATGCAGGCCATGAGCGAGGCGGTCGCGGTGCCGCCGAGATAACCGAACTGCTCGATGAGGAGCGTCTTCGCGCCCGCCCGCGCCGAGGCGATAGCGGCCGCCAGCCCGGCAGGGCCGCCGCCAACAACGAGCACGCCAGTCCTACGGGCAATGGGAGTATCGCGCCCTGGCTCGCGGTACACGTCGCTCATCGGATCGCTTCCCTTCTCTACGCGGATCGTACCGAGGCAATCGAGCACGAGAATACACCAACGGCAGGCCGCGCGCAAGCGATGAGAAGCGAGGATCGCGAGCCAACAGGACCGGCCCTCGCGAGCGCAGAAGGGTCTACCATCACATGCAGCAGGTGAGCTATCAATGCGGATAACCGAGTTGACGGAAGCCAGCATCCCAGCCATTCTTGCGGCGTGGCACTCAGTGCTCGTGCACGATCAGGTCAGCGAACCGGAGTTCCGCCGGGTCATTCCCCGGGACCCAAACTACGAGCCCGATGCTGTCCGCGTCGCCTGGGATGATGACGGCTCGGTGGCCGGCCTGGGCGCATTCCTGGTGCGCAGGACAGTGCCAGGCAAGGATGGCTGCGGGCAGAACTACGAGTTCCAAGAGGGCTTCCTCAAGGCGTTCTTTGTGGTGGACGGCGAGGTGGGCGAGCGTGCGGCCGACCTGCTGCTCGAGGCGGGTGAGGCCTACTGCGCCGCCGCCGGCAAGTCGCAGGTGAGCGTTGTCGGGTACGCGGGGCCATACGTCTTCCCCGGGATCGATGTCCGCTATGAGCGCCTGCGCGATGTCCTGTCGCGCCGCGGCTATCGAGATGTGAGGACCATTGAAGATGTGGCGGTGGACCTGCGCGGCGCGCACGTCCCTGCCCTGCTGAAGCGCACATGGAAGCGGGTTGGGTCAACGGTCGAGCTGCTCACGTGGACGCCCGATCTGCTGCCACTGCTGCAGGAGCTCTTCGCGACGGGCGATCAGCCCCAATGGTTCCCGGCCGGCTGGGAGTCGCGCTACTCCGAGGCCGACGAGCACGTGCTCGTGCTACGCGAAGGCGGGAAGCTCATCGCCTGGGCGCGCTTTCACCCCGGAACGCCCGCGGGCTGGTTCGGGCCGATCATGGTCCTGCCGAGCGAGAGAGGCAACGGCTACGGCAACCTGCTTCTGCTGGAGTCCATGGTCCGAGCCAGTGCCCAGGGGACAGAGAGCATGTCGGCGGGATGGGCCGCCACCGGCTTCTATGTCGCCAACGGGTGGCATATCATCCGGCGGTATGCGGTGTTCCAGAAGGAGCTGTCGTAGGAGCGACATTCTCGTCGCGACACGAACAGGTCGCGCCAGGAATGGCGCTCCTACAACGGCAACTCGACCGGCTGGCCGGAGTCCGCAGATCGGTAGATGGCTAGCACGACTTCCAGCGCGGCGCGGCCGTCCTCGCCTGTTACCGGAGGCCTTTTCCCTGCCCGCAATGCCGCGCCGAGGTCATTGTAGAAGTCGACATGGGTGACGCTCTGGAACTCCTTGGGGACCCATTCGCCGGCTGGCATGCCTTGAATCGGTTCGGTGAAGTAGCCCTCGCACTTCCCGCCCCAGAAGCCGAAGCGAACTTGGCCCTTCGTGCCCAGGAGGGTGAAGTCGCGCTCTACCCCGCCGCCCAGGAAGCACGAGCTTGCCTCCAGAAGGCCGATCGCCTGGTTGCTGTAGCGGAGGGATGCGATCCCGAGGTCCTCCACCTCCACATCGGTGGTGAACGTGCCGGTCTCGGCATAGGCGCGCGCCACCTCGAGGCCGGTGACGGCCCGCGCTAGATCGATGTTGTGGATCAGGTTGGTGATGATGACCCCGCCGCCGCTCTGGGCGCGTGACTTCCGCCAATCCGTCGTCGTGCGACCCGAATAGCCGCCGGTCCAGTAGGATTCCGGCTTGGCGCCGACTCCATGGAGCCGTATCTCGATCACCTCGCCGAGCGCGCCGGCCTCGTTCAGGCTCTTCACCCACTTGGCAGGGCCGAGATAGCGCAGCGGGAAGCAGGTCGAAAGCGCGACGCCGGCTCGCTTGCAGGCGGCGATCATACCATCGGCCTCCGGCAGACTCGCCGCCAGCGGCTTCTCGCACAGCACGTGCTTGCGCGCCTTTGCCGCAGCCTCCGTTATCGGAAGATGGGTGAATGCCGGCGTGGCAATGGTGACGAGCTCGACCTCCGGCCGCCCCAGAAGCTCGTCGAGTCCCGTCATCCACGGGACCCCGTGCTCCTCGCCCAGGCTCTTGGCCGAGGACTCGACGACATCCATGCAGGCCACGAGCTTCGCCCCGCTGGCCGATGCCAATGCCTTCGCGTGTGCCGGCGCGATATCGCCGCAGCCAACGAGTCCGACTCCGATAGGTTGGCTGGCCATCTGTATCACCCGGTGATCCCGCGAAGATAGGCCGCGAACCGCGGCACTTCGATCATCGCGTCCTTGCCGGGCTCCTCGTATTCGATCGACAGGAAGCCGCGATACCCTGCTGCGCGCATGATCTTGCCGACGCGTGCGAAGTCCACCCAGTCGCGCGTGCCCGCGAAGTCCGCGGTCGGCTTCGCGTGGGTCATCACAGCGTAGGGCGCAGTCTGCTCGAACTCGGCATACGGATCAGTGTGGTAGTTGCCGAAGTCGAGGAGCGCGCCCACCCAGTCGGAGCCGACCGACTTCAGAATCCGGACCAGCCCATCGGCGGTGCCCGTCAGCCCGCCGTGGTTCTCCAGCCCGATCATGACGCCCACCTTCGCGGCAAGCTCGGCGCATTCCTTGAGGCCGGCGACGGCCCACCCGAAGGCTTCCTCCTCGGTGTGCCCCTTCGGGGCCGGGCCGGCAAAGACGCGGAGGCACGGGGCGCCGAGCCGCTCGGAGATGCCCAGCCAATCCTTCGTGAAGGCGACGTGCTTCGTGCGCTCCTCGGGTGTGGGCAGGCAGAAAGAGCCTCCGATGGCCGCGCCCGCAAGCTCGAGGCCGTTGCGGAGCATCTGGCGCTTGAGCTTGTTCAGATAGGAAGGGCTCGTCTCGGGGAAGTAGTACTGCGTGAGCTCGACTCCCTCCAACCCCATCTCGGCGCAGACATCAAGGTACCGCTCCAGGGTCAGGCCCTTCTGCTTGAAGTAGGTGTCGAACGTGTAGCCGGCACAACTGATCTTCATGGTCTCCTCCATCGACAACAGGCGGCTTGCGTGCTTTTCGGCTTGCGGCGGAATGTTCCCTCTTCGAGTACGACGACGACAGCTGCGCGCGGCTAGTCGAGCACGGCGGCGACCGCGTGAAGCACCTGCTCCGGACTGGCCGGCTTGCGCAGAAACGCGCTAATCCCCAGCCCGCGAACGGCCGCTTCCTCATCGGGGTCCTGCCGGCCGGTCAGCACGACCACCGGCACTCCGCTGCCCATGACGCTTCGCAGGAAGGAGAGCACAGAGACGCCACTCTCAAGCGGGAGCCCGAGGTCGAGGATAACCGCGTGCGGCAGCTCGAGGCGTGGGGCGGTGAGCGCGACGAGGGCATCGACTCCGTTCCGGGCCTGCAAGACCTGGTACCCGCGGTCGAGCAGCAGCGCCTCGAGGAAGCGCGAAACCGCCAGGTCGTCCTCGACGACGAGGATCCGATAGGGAGAGCCGTACTCGGGTCGCCGCTCACCGGTCACCGCACGCTATGCTCCGCACGACAATATATCCGGAGACCCGAGCGTGCTGCCGCCCTGCGGTGAGCCCAGCAGGGGCAGTCGCAGTAATACGTCCAGCAACGAGGTCAGACGCTCTGTGAGATCCCGGGCGATGCCTCAGATCAGGCTTGCGGGCACCATCTTCGATGGGGCGTGTCGGAAGACCTGCTAAACTACAGATTCTATTGCATTACGGTTATGCCCGTAATGCAATAGAATCGTACTACACAAGCCTCACGTGCGCTGCTGTAGAGTTTCTTCCATTATGGCTTCATAACCATAATGCAAGAAACTCTATAAGTGTCGGATACTGCGGGTCACTTCTGGGCCGGCGGGCAGACCTGCATGCCCTCCCGCACGGCGGCCTCGACCACCTGGAGAAGCAAGCGCGCGGACACCGGCTTCGCCAGGAATGCGCTGATGCTGAGGCCTCGTTCTCGGAGGTTCTCCTCCAGGTCAGGCCGGCCTGTAAGGACGACGACGGGCAGAGAGTGGGTATCCGCCATCTTCCGCAACATCGTGAGTAGCTCGATCCCGCCGGTCTGCGGAAGCCCCAGGTCGAGCACGATCGCGGCCGGGCCCGGGGGCTCGGGCGCCAGCAGCGCGGCGAGGGCCTCCCCCTCATCCTGCGCGACACCCACCCGGTAGCCGGCCCCCTGGAGGATGTCGCCCACCACTGCACCCACCTCGGGGTCGTCGTCGACAACGAGGATAAAGGCGCGGTCGGAATCGGGGCGCCCCCGCAGCCGTGCCTGCGCTCGCAGCGCGCGCTCGAGCTGCCGCGGGGCAACCGCCCCCATCTCCTGCAGCACATCGCCAAGGCGCTGTCCGCTGGATTCCTGACGGCGCAGCGCTTCGCGAAGCTCCTCGGGCGTTATCGCCTCCGAAACGAGCAGGAGCTGACCGAGGAGTGCGTTCGCATTCTGATCGCTCATGACGGGTCTCCATGCGCGGCCTGACGGCGCCCTTCCAGGACCGGGCATGCGGCAAGTTCATTCTTCCACAACTTCGGAGGAAATCTGCGCCCAACGCGCCCCGGGTGTGCCCAGATGATCGCCCATGCTATCGGGGACGCAGGGGGATGTTCGGTCGCCCCGAAACGTGCGGCAACAGGGAAGCGAAGGAGGCGGTGAGAATGCCACGTGCAGTTCAGTTGTCGGTGACGATGGAGAACAAGCCCGGTCAACTCGCCAAGATCGGAGCGGCGCTCGCCCGCGCGAAGGTGAACATCGAGGCGATCTCGGTGGTCGACTCGGCAGAGGTGGGGGTCGTCAGGCTGGTGACCTCGTCGAGTGCGAAGGCGGCGGCCGCGCTCAAGAAGGCCGGCATGAACGTCGTTCAGCAGCCGGTGCTGGTCGTGAAGCTGCCGAATAAGCCGGGAGCGTTGGGAGAGGCCGGCATGAGGCTGGCCGCTGCGAAACTCAACGTCGACTTCGTCTACGGGAGCGCGGCCGGTCCCGGGCAGATGAGCACGATCGTCCTAGGCGTCTCGGACATCGCAAAGGCGGCGCGGGCGCTCAGCTAGGGGCACAGCATGCTGTGCCCCTACGAGAGCCAGCGCAGCAGCAGCATCGCCAGCGCGGCGACCGCGGCCGCGCCCGGCATCGTCAGCACCCATGCCCAGACGATGCCGAAGGTCACTCCCCAGCGCACCGCTGACAGCCGCCGGTGCGATCCGACTCCGACGATAGCGCCGGTGATGGTGTGAGTGGTGCTTACAGGTATGCCGGCCAGCGCGGTCCCGAAGAGCGAGGCCGCGGCTGCGGTCTCGGCGCAGAAGCCATCCACTGGCTGGAGCTTCGTGATGCGCATCCCCATGGTCTTCACAATGCGCCACCCGCCTGCCATCGTGCCCGCAGCAATGGCCGTGTAGGCGCACACGATCACCCAATCGGGGACGAACGACTGGTACCGATAGCCGTTGGTGTAGAGCAGGATGGCGACGATGCCCATGGTCTTCTGCGCGTCGTTGGTGCCGTGGCCGAGGCTATAGAGAGCAGCCGAGAAGAGCTGCAGTCGTCGGAAGATGCGGGCGGTGCTCTTCGGCGAGGAGTGATGGAAGATCCAGCTCACCAGGGTGCGGAAGAAGCGCCCCAGCACCAGCCCGATCAGCGGGGAGAAGACGATGAAGGCGGTGATCTTGATGATCCCCGGGGCCTTCAGAGACTCGGCGCCGGCGTGGATGAGAGCGGCGCCGATGAGGCCGCCGATCAAGGCGTGCGAGGAACTGGTGGGCAACCCGAGATACCAGGTGAGCAGGTCCCAGGCGATGGCTCCGACGAGCGCCGCCAGGATGACCTCGTTGGTGATCGCCGACTCGATGACGATGCCCTTCCCTATGGTCGTCGCCACATGGATGCCGAAGATGAAGACAGCGGTGAAGTTGAAGAAGGCTGCCCAGAAGACAGCGTAGACCGGCTTGAGCACCCGCGTCGAGACGACGGTGGCGATGGAGTTGGCGGCGTCGTGAAAGCCGTTGACGAAATCGAAGAAGAACGCAACCAGGCAGATGAAGCCGATGTAGATCAGTTTCTGGTCCATTGTGATCGAAGAGGCGAAAGGCGAAGAGTCGAGGAGGGGTTGCTTCGGTAGCTAGCTGCCGAAGCAACGGGCTCGACTTCTCGACTCTCGAATCTCGCTTTAGGTGTGCTTGACCACGATGCCTTCGAGGATGGTCGCCACGTCTTCGCACTTGTCGATGGCGTTTTCGACGTGGTCATAGATCTCCTTCCACTTGAGCGCGTAGAGAGCGTCGGTGCCCTTGAACAGCTTGGCAAGCGCCAGGCGGCTCTGCTCATCGGCGACGTTCTCCAGACGGTGGATCTCGATGCAGTAGTCCAGAATGCGGGTGGCCTTCTTCGGGACATCATGTAGGCCCTCGACAGCGGCTTCGAGGGCCTTCGCCGCGCTGAGCAGTGTCTCGGCGAGGGTCACCATCTCCGGGCCGGCATGCCCTGCTTCATACAGGAACATCCGGTCGGCGGTCGCCTCGATATTGTCGAGCACGTCGTCGAGACGCCCGGCGAGATCGTGGATGTCCTCGTGATCGAAGGGGGCGTTGAAGGTGCGGTTCAGCCGGTCGGCGATCTCGTGAGTCATCATATCGCCCTGGTGCTCGGCTTCCTCGATCTGGCGCCGGAGCTGCTCGACCTGGGAATGATCGGCGACCAGCTTGAGGAGCAGCTCGGCCCCCCGCACCACGTTGCGGGCCTGCTCGCTGAATAGCTCGTAGAAGCGCTCTTCCGTCGGCATGAACTTCAGTTTCATTTTCATCCGCCTCCGGCGGACTTACCCGCTCGCCGGAGGCTTGCTCGCCTCTGGCGAGCGAGTAAACGAGCGGCGGGGGCCCTTTGCAGGGGGTCTCACCGTAGGGGCACAGCATGTGGGCTCGGGCTTCGTGAAGCCCGTGTCGGCTGTGCCCCTACTCTGGGTCCTCACATCATTCTGCCCACACTGACCGTACTCCTGCGTGCTCGCGCGGCTTGCCCGCTCGCCGGAGGCGAGTAAACCTCCGGCGCGGCTGTCGGAGCGACATTCCCGCCGTGACATCCGGACTGCTCCGCCGGAAGCGGGGCCCGCCTCAGGCGCGGGCCGCCCGGTCCGCGCCTGAGTGTTCGTGTGGGGGCTGGCGGCGGCCGGAACGGGCGGCGAACGCGGGGGAGAGGAATCGGGGGGCGGGCGGCAGAAGCAGGAGTGAGATTGCAGGCTAAAGCCTGCGGTACCCGAAGGGGGGATTGCGGGCTAAAGCCTGCGGTACCCGGAGGGGGGGCAGAGGGGCAGGCGGGAGGCCTGCGCTGCCAGGCGGTACCCGACGGCCGGCGGGAGGGCTGAGGATGCACGACGTGGTGGTGGTGGGGGCAGGGCCGACGGGATGCTACGCGGCGAGGGAGCTGGCGCGGCTGGGCTACGAGGTGCTCGTGTTGGAGGAGCATAGCGAGATCGGCGAGCCGGTGCACTGCACGGGGATCATCGGCGTTGAGGCGTGCCAGCGGTTCGAGGTCGACGCGTCGTGCATCGAGTCGCAACTGTCGAGCGCCCGTTTCTTCTCACCTGGGGGTCAGTCGTTCCGGGTAGCGGCGGAGGAGCCGCAGGCGGTGGTGGTGGACCGGTCCCGCTTCGACCGGATTCTGGCTGAGCAGGCGCTGTCGGCCGGTGCGAGCTTTCTGCTGGGCGCTCGCGCGGAGAGCGTGACGGTAGAACCCGACCGCGTGCTGGTGTCGGGCGCGTGTTTCGGCGAGCCGGTGGCGTTCCGGTCATCGATGCTGATCGTCGCGACGGGCGCCGATGACGCAATCACACAGCAGATCGGGGTGGCGAGGCGCTCGGGTCCGATGATCTCCGGCGCTCAACTCATCACCGAGAGCGGGGACCTGGACGAGGTGGAGGTGCATTTCGGCCGCGGCGTGGCCCCGAACGGGTTTGCGTGGGCGGTACCGGTAGTGGAAAGGGTAGGGGCACAGCATGCTGTGCCCGTACTCTCAGCATGCTGTGCCCGTACCTCGAACCTCGAATCTCGAACCTCGAATCTCGACCGTGTGCGCGTGGGACTGGTGTGCCAGGGACGGCCGGGGCCGCTGTTGAGGCGGTTCGCGGCCGGGCTGGAGCGTCGCGGGGCGATTCGCCGGAACGGCGCCCGGGTGCGGGCCCGTGCGGTGCCGTCCGGGCCGCGAACGCCATCGTTTGGGGAGCGCACGCTCGTCATCGGCGATGCCGCCGGGCAGGTGAAGGCAACGACGAGCGGAGGCGTCTACTATGGGCTGCTGGGTGCGGAGGCGGCGGTGGCCGCGGCGGATCGCGCGCTGCAGAGCGGCGATGTGAGCTGCCATTCGCTCTCAGCGTACGAGGACCAGTGGCTCTCCCGTCTTGGCGGCGAGCAGAGGACGGGGCGCGTCCTGCGGCATATACACCGCTCGCTTACCGACCGAGATATGGATGCCCTGTTCTGGCTTGCCAGACGCACGGGGCTTCCCAGGATGCTGAGCCGCCTCCGTTTCGACTGGCATACTTCGGGGGTTCTCGCGCTACTGTGGCAGCAGGCGGTCGGCGCTGTCGACCAGTCGCGGTTGCTTCGGTAGCTAGCTGCCGAAGCAACGGGCTAGCACGCTGGCCGACGATGCCAACGAGAGGGGGATGACGTGCCTGGCGCAGCATACCCTGACGTAAGTCCACACTGGGTTTCGGTTCCTGGGAAATGGGATCGGGCAACTGAAACTAATCAGGCCCGAGATACGTCTAATAGCATCGTTGGAGCAAGATTACGCGGAGGGGCGCATGCCGCTGCTACTCTGCGAAGTAGCGACACTGCTCTGCTGAAGCTACGCAGTGCGGAGCAGAGAGCCACTTCGCTACGAAGCACGAGCTGAGGCGGACTGCGATAGGGCGAGTGGCTATGTGGGCTGAACGGAAACTGGTCTGCGTCGTGGCCGTGGTGTTGTTCGCGTTGCTCGCCGCCGGATGTTTGGAGGCGGCCGCGTACCTGCGGCCTGAGTGGGAGGTAGGGCAGTCCCAGGTTTCAGCTCAGGACCTACAGGTGATCGTTCCGCCGACGTCCCCGGAGAAGCTCTCGCTCGATGAGTCGATCCAGCTCGCGTTGCGGCAGAACCTGGGGTTCCGCCGGACCGTTCAGACACTCCTCGCGGCGCGGTCGAACTGGTATGTGGTGCAGCAGCGGTGGTCGCTTGAGGCGTTCGGTTCGGTGCAGCGCACCCATGCCACGGGCGGGTCGGCCGGGGACGGCACGAGCACCAACGACAGCACCGCGGGCGCGGCCTTCGCCTACTCCGCGGTCACTGGCGCGGATTTCTCGGTGACGGCGGAGCTGGACCGGCTGGCCACGGATGAAGACCAGCGTTCGGTGACTGCCACCTTCCGCCAGCCCTTGCTTGCCGGCAGTGGCCGGGCATCGGCGGCGTATGAGGAAGTGCGGGAGGCGCGCAACCGCTATCGGGCAGCGCTTCTCTCGTTCTTCGTGGACAGGCAGGATCTGATCGAGCAGGTGATCTCGGGTTACTTCGGGACAGTCGAGCAGCAGCAGCTTGTGGACATCCAGGACGCGAGCGTGAAGCTTGCGGAGCAGGCTGTCAGAGATGCTGAGGTGCGGCTGAAAGAGCAGGTTATCAGTGAGATCGACGTGACGCGGGCGCAGCTTCGACTTTCCCGCGAGCAGACAGCCGCCGTCGGTCAGCGCCAGGCGCTGCAGGACAGCATGGACCAGCTCCTCCTGCTGCTCGGGCTGCAGGTCGGCGCCATGCCCGACCTAGTGACAGCCGTGAACTATGCTCCCGAGCCGCTCGACCTGGCTGCGCTGCAGGCCCAGGCGCTTGAATCGCGGCCCGATCTGCGTCTCGCCGACCTGTCGATCGAGGACCGCCAGGCGGTGCTGCGGATTGCGCGCAGCTCGCGCCTGCCGACACTGGACCTTTTCGCCGCCTGGTCGCGGCAGCGCGACGGTATCGACGAGCGGAGCTGGGATGTCGGGCTCGATCTCTCTGTGCCGGTTGCGTCGCGGTTTCTCCGCGAGGCGGTGTACCAGGCGAGTTGGGGTCTGCTGGTGTCGGAGCAGATGAAAGAGAATCTGAAGCAGCAGGTGATCGCCGACGTCCGGAGCCAGGTGCGGGCGGCGGAGGCCGCCCGGGCGAACGTCGATATCGCCGCCCAGGGTGTCGAGGTGGCGAACAAGAGCATGTACATCGCCCACCGGATGGTCGAGGAAGGCCTCGCCACCAACCGCGATGTGCTGGATGCCCAGGACGAGATCCGGCGGAGCGAGAGCCAGCTTGTCAGCAGCAAGATCAACTACTATCTCGCGCTCGCGCGGCTCAAGGTTGCGGTTGGGCAGGACGTCATGCCGAAGCCCGCGCCGGAGGTCTCTCGACCGAGCCCGGAGTCCATGGGTAGGCCAGCGCCGTCTGAGCTGGCTCCGCCCGCTGTGGGAAACCCGCAGCCCGAAACCGGCTCGCCCGCCCCAGCCCCCACGAAGCCGGAAGCCTCGCCTGCCCCGGTCACCCCGAGCGCAGCCGAGGGGAGCGAAGTCGAGGGGGCGAAGGCGGGAACATGATCTCCCGCTCGATGCGACCACTACTCGCGATGGCGGCCGTGGCGCTTGCCGTCTGGCAGGTGAACCTCCTGCTGGCGGTGTTGCACGCCGGCATCGACGCGCCGAATGTCGAGACTGGGAGTGTCAAGCGCGGCCCGTTCGTCGTGGGCGTCAGTCGAGACGGGACCCTGGCGAGTGCCGACACGATCTCCGTGCGCGCGCCCAGAAGCGGGTCCACTCTGACCTGGGTGATTGACGATGGCGCGAAGGTCAAGAAGGGCGATCTCATCGCCAAGGTGGATGTGGGCGAGTTCCGGTTCGAGGTGGAGAGGCAGCGCCTCGAACACCAGAACGCCCAACGTCAGATCGGCCAGGAGCAGCGGGACCGCACCCGCGAGCACGAATCGGCGCAGATGAATGTCGACAAGACGCTGCGCGGGCTCGACGTGCTCGTCCGCTCCCAGGTCACCGAGTCGGAGCAGGCCACAGCGCAGATCGGCTTCGATCAGTGGAACCTGACGTGGGCATCGAAGGACTATGACAAGCAGTCGCGCCTGTCGCAGGCCGGGATCGTCCCGCGGACCACCGCGGAGCAGTCGGAGCGGTCGCTGCGCAGTAGAGAGTACGGGCTGGCGAAATCTGAGAAAGACGCCAGCTATCTCGATGCCGAGCACGCCTCCAAGAAGAAGCAGTCGGAAGCGGATATCGACACGGCCAAGTTCGAGGCCGAGCTTTCCCAGCGGCGCATCGGTGAGGCCGTTCAGAGCGCGCGCCAGCGCGCCGGGCTGAGCGCTCGGCAGCTGCAGCAGATGGAGACCGATCTCTCAGGGGGCGAGCTGCACGCGCCCAGGGCAGGCGTGGTGATCCTCGGGAAGACATGGAGTGAGACCGGACGGCGGACGTTGCGCGAGGGCGACCGGGTCTGGTCTGACATGAAAGTCGCTGACATCACGAACCTCTCTGCTCTCGAGGTGGCGCTCCGCGTCGATGAGACCTCGGTGCACCGGCTCAAGCCCGGGCAGAAGGCCGTGATCACAGTGAAGACCGCCCCGGGGCGGCAGTTCGACGCCCAGGTGACTGCTATCGGCGCCGTCGCGCACGAGGCCACTCCCTGGGACGACCCCGGAGCGATCGCGGGGCAGCGCGTCTTCGACGTCATCGTGAAGATTCTCAAGCCTGACCTCGCCATACTTCGGCCCGGGATCAAGGCCCAGGTGCAGTTCGTTCAGGAGCGGATCGCGGAGGCGACGTACGTGCCGGTGGCTGCCGTCTTCGATAGGCCCGGCGGCCAGGTCGTCTATGTCCAGGAGCACGGCCGGTTCGTCTCGCGGCGGGTGAGGACGGGCGAGCGCAATGACAAGTCAGTGGTCATCGTGGAGGGCCTGAAGCCCAGCGAGCACGTGGCCTTGAGCGATCCGACTCGGGCGGGGGGAGAGTAAAGGTGGAGGCGCCCTTCGGCTCCGCTCAGGGTGAACGGCCGGTCGTGATAACAGAGGGCCTGGGCAAGGACTACCTCGCCGGTATGCTGATGGTGCACGCCCTGCGAGGCGTCTCGCTTACGGTGGGGCGCGGTGAGATGGTGGCCATCATGGGCCCCTCCGGGTCGGGCAAGACAACCTTGCTCAACATGCTGGGCTGTGTGGACCTGCCGACGCGGGGGCACTATTGGCTGGACAATGAGGATGTGAGCCGGCTGAACGACGGGGCGCTGTCGCGGATCAGGAACGAGAAGATCGGGTTCGTTTTCCAGACGTTCAACCTGCTGCCGAGGCTGGCGGCAGTGGACAATGTGCGGCTGCCGTTGCTGTATGCGCGGGTGCGGCTGTCACGGGAGGCGGCGGTGCGGGCGCTTGGGCGAGTGGGGCTGGCGGATCGGATGCACCACCGGCCGAGCCAGCTATCTGGCGGGCAGCAGCAGCGGGTGGCGATAGCGCGGGCGCTGGTGATGCAGCCGGCGATTGTGCTCGCGGACGAGCCGACGGGGAACCTGGACTCGCGGTCGGGTGAGGAGATCATGCTGCTGTTCCAGGAGCTGAATCGGGAGGGGGTGACGATGCTGGTTGTAACGCACGATCCGCAGGTGGCGAGGCATGCGACGCGGATCGTGCGGATGCGGGATGGGATGGTGACCGAGGACGAGGCGGTGACGGATCGGCTGGATGCGCGGGAGGTGCTGGCGGGGATGCCCGCGCCTTCGGCGGGAGAGGAGAGAGGGGAGACGGGAGAGGGGAGGGAGGGCCTGTGAAGAGGGCAGGCATTGTAGTCGGGGTGGTGGTGATCGTGGTCGCGGCAGTGGTGGGGTTCGCGACGGTGAGGGCGCGCGGGGGGGCAGGAGGCGGAGGTCGAGCCCTACAGGGGTCGCGTACAGGGGCGGCAAGGGGGGCTCTCGCAGAACGCGAACGACCGCGTTCTGCCGGCGACGCTGCCACTGCCACAGGCGGTTTGGCAGTGGCCGAAGTGAAGGGGGCGGATTTCACGATCACGCTGCCGGTGGAGGGGGTGCTGGAGGCGGCGCGGTCGCTGCCGATAGTGAATCTGGCGCGGGACACGCAGATCGTATGGGTGCTGTCGGATGGGGTGCAGGTGAAGGCCGGGGATATCGTGATGAAGCTGAACCCAACGCAGGTGAAGAAGGACTTCGACCGGCTGCAGAACGAGGTGGCGCAGGCGGAGGAGAAGGTTCGGCAGAGTCGGGCGGCAGCGGAGAAGGGGGTGCAGAATGCTCGGAGCTCACTGGCGAAGGCGGAGGAGGGGCTGCGGCTGGCAGTGGTGGAGGCGCAGGCGGGGATCGAGAAGGCTCAGGCCGAGCTGACCTTCCTGGAGAAGGAAGTGGAGGTGGCGCAGGGACAGCTCGACAAGCGGAAGCGGCTGCTCGAGGAGCGGCTGATGCCGATCACGGAGGTGGAGGCGGCAGAGGACGAACTGCGGGAGAAGCAGTTCTCACTGGAGGCAGCGCGGCGGACGCTGGACCGGGCGAAGGTGGATGCGGATACGACGAAGCGGCTGCGTGAGATGGATGTGCAGACAGCGAAGCTGGAGCTGGAGCAGGCGGAGGCGAACCTGGTGACTTCCGTCGCCAGCGCCCAACGCGATCTCGCCCAAAAGCAGTCCGATCTGCAGGAATCCCAGGAGCAATTGGACAGCATGGAGGTGAAGGCGCCCGTCGAGGGGATGCTGCTGCTGGATCAGACGTGGGAGGACGGGTGGCGGCCGCTGCGGGTGGGCGACCAGGTGTGGGAGGGGCAGAAGATAGCGAATATCATCGACCCGAGCGAGATGTGGGTGCGGTGTGATATCAGCGAGGCGGACATCGAACTGGTGAAGGTCGGCCAGAGGGCGGAGGTGCGGGTGCCTGCGATCGGGCCGGGGAGCCTGACGGGTGAGATCAAGTCGGTGGACAACCTGGCGCGGGAGCGGAGTCCCTGGGAGGGCGGCTCGGCAGGCAGGAAGGTTTTCGCGGCGGCGGTGCGGCTGACATCGAACAACTCCAAGCTGCGACCCGGCATGGGGGGGACGGTAGACATCGTGCTGGAGCGCGTGCGGCGAGGTGTGGCGGTGCCGCTGGAGTCGCTCTTCGCGAAGGGGGATGGCTATATCGTCTATCGGGCGGAAGGCCAGGGCTATCGCGAGGTGCCGGTCAAGGTGCTGAAGCGGAACAACGCGCTGGCCGCGGTTGAGGGGGAGCTGAAGAAAGGGGATGCGGTGGCGCGGGAGCGTCCGCCGGCGGAACTGGCCATTGCATCGGGCGATCGGGGCCGCAATGCCCCTCGCACAGCGGCGGGCGGGAGGCAGCCGAAGTGAGAGTCGCGACCTTTCGACTGCGCTCGGGACAGGCAGGACGGTCGCTCGTGCAGGTTGTCTCGGGGGGGCTCACACCGATCATCCTGCTGGGCGCTGTTGTGGCGGCGAGCGCCTGGATGCTTCGCGCCTCCCTGGTGAAGAAAGAACGGCAGGAAGCTGCGGCACAGGAGTCGATCGTCGCCACGGCGCCGGTCCACAAGGGCGAATTCCAGCTCATCATCCCGGTGACGGGACAGCTCGCGGCGGTGAAATCGAAACCCGCGGTGACCGAGGTGACCGGGCAGATCGTGAAGCTCGTGACCAATGGTGCGGCGGTGAAGAAGGGCGACGTCATCGCGGTGCTCGACGTGCCCCGGATGCTGAGGCGGGTGCGGGACCAGGAGCGGCAGTACCAGCAAGCGCTTGATGACCTGGAGAGGAAAAAGCGCGACCTGGCGGCCGAGGTCCAGCGGGCGACGCTCAAGCTGGAACAGGCGCGGGGCCAGCTCGAGCAATACCAGGCCCAGCAGAAAGTCGAGCTGACCCAGAAGCGCAGCAGGAAAGACAAAGATGCCGCCGACCTGGTCCTCAGCCAGCAGCGGTTCGAGCGGCAGAAGAAGCTGGCAGAGGAAGGGCTGTCGCCGGGCCGGGAGGTCGAGCTTGCCGAGGCTCAGCTGAAGGCGAAGCAGTTCGCGCTGGAGCGCGAGACCAAGGAGCTGGAGCTGGCGGACGCGCAGAGCGCGGCCGAAGAGCTGAACAAGCAGGCTGCAGTGCGAGATGCTGAGTCCGAGGTCGCGCGGGCCAAGAGCAAACAGGAGGGGGAACTCGCCAACGCGCAGATGGCGCTTCAGGTGGCCAAGACGCAGCTCGACCGGGTGAAGGAGGAGTACGGCAAATCCACGATCAGGTCGCCCGCCGACGGCATCGTGGTGATGCAGCAGGAGTGGCAGGGGCGCGGCATGCAGAGCCGCTCGATCCAGGCGGGAGATCGAGCGTGGGAGGGGCGCCCTATCGCGACCATCGCCGACCTATCGGAGATGCGCGTGGAGATGCAGCTTGGCCAGGAGCAGGCGCGGCAGGTCAAGCTGAAGCAGCGAGCCATCGTCCTCGTCGATGCGGTGGCTGGCATCACCTTCGAGGGCAAGGTGACCGAGGTCTCGCAGACGGCCAATGAGTCCTCGCTGCCGGGGACCGGGATACCCAGCGGAGAGCGGACCTTCCAGGCGAAGGTCACCATCAAGGACCTCAAGCACGCCAAGCTCAGGCCCGGGATGTCCGCGCAGGCCAGGATTATCGTCGAGAAGCTCCCCAAGGCGGTGAGCGTGCCGCTGGAGTGTGTCTTTGACAAGGAAGATCGCCAGCTCGTCTACGTGCGGCGAGGCACGAGATTCACGCCGGTTGAGGTCGAGCTTGGGCCGCGTAACGCGGACGTGGTGGTTATCGCGAAGGGGCTGAAGGGGGGCGAGGAAGTGGCGCTCCGCGACGTCGGGGAGCAGGGCGAGCCCTCCAGACGGCCGGCGGGCAAGCCGGGCGCCGCGGCGGCGCCTCCGGGGCGAGCGTCGCCTGCGGGGCTGGGCCGATGAAGTTCTGGTCCGCCATCCTGACCGGTGTGGGCGAGCTGCTCGCGCACAAACTGCGCTCGCTCTTGACGATGCTCGGGGTGATCTTCGGCATTGCCTCGGTGATCTCCATGGTCTCCATCGGCGCGGGCGCGCGCCAGCAGGCGCTGGAGCAGATCAAGCTCATGGGGATCAATGTCATCCAGGTCAATCGGCGCTCGCTCAGCGGCGACCTCGCCATCAACGCCCAGAGGGAGTCGCCTCAGGGTGTGACCTACGGGGACGCGCAGGCCGTCAGAGGCCTCTACAAGGAAGCCCGGCGCGTGGTGCCGGTCTGCCGCGTCTTCGGAGATGTGCGCGAAGGCGGGAGCGCCATCCCGGCCAAGGTCCTCGGCACCACCCCCGACTACCGCGAGGTGAGGCGTGTGAAGATCGCCTCGGGGAGGTTCATCGATCCGAAGGACCTGGAGCGGCGGGCGAAGGTGTGCGTCATCGGCTCGGAGGTGAAGCGGGCCGCCTTCCTCACCGAGGACCCGCTGGGCCAGCGGCTGAAGATCGGGAACCAGGAGTTCCAGGTCATCGGGGTGATGGAGCAGCGCGCGCTGTCCGCCTCAGGCGGATTCGCGCTGCCGGACATGAACCAGGACATCTACCTGCCGATCACCGTCGCCATGGACAGCTTCCAGATCTATGTGGAGCAGGCGATCCCGGTCGATCTGGCGGGGTTCATCAAGCTGCTGACCAGGCTGTTCGAGAAGCCGCCGCTCCAGCAGCGCCCGGTGACACAGATCATCGTGCAGGTGAACGATGAGGACCACACCTGGGAGGCGGCGCGGGTGGTGGAGCGCATCCTGCAGCGGCGGCACAAGGCGGTGCCGGATTTCGAGATCATGATCCCGGCCGAGCTGCTGCGCCAGAGCCAGCAGACGCAGCGCATCTTCAACATCGTGATGGGGGCGATCGCCAGCATCTCGCTGCTGGTGGGAGGCATCGGCATCATGAACATCATGCTGGCGACAGTGACCCAGCGGGCGAGGGAGATCGGCATCCGGCGGTGCGTGGGCGCGAGCAGGTCGGACATCGCGCGCCAATTCCTGCTGGAGGCGCTGGTGATCACCAGCATCGGGGGGCTGCTTGGCATCATCGTGGGGATCGAGATGGCGCGTCTCATCTCGCAGTATGCGGGGTGGCGGACGATCGTCTCCGGGGAGGCGGTGCTGCTGTCGCTGGTGGTGGCGGTCGTGACCGGGATCATCTTCGGGCTCTATCCGGCCGTCCGGGCCGCCAGTATCCAGCCCATGGAAGCATTGAGGGCCGAGTAGGGGCACGGCATGCCGTGCCCCCACATCGAGTGCCTAGCTGCAGAGGATACCCCCCCCCTCATCGGCGAACTGCCCCGTCTGAGGGTGCTATGGCTGGAGGGCGGGTCGCACAGGTCGACATGCAGGGGCACAGGATGGTGTGCCCCTGCATGGAACGCCGGATGAGGTGGCAGGTTTGGGAACCCACCCTACAGTCAGCGTGTGCCCCGACACGCAACACCGGCCGGAGGCGGGGAAGCGGATGAGCAGCAGGCCGACGCCGGAGGCGGAGTCCCACAACCGTCGCGCCCAGGGGCTGTGGGAGGAGGGCCGGTGTGATGATGCGATCCAGGCGTGGAGAGAGGGCCATGCGCTGGAGCCCGATCACGTGGGGACGCTGCTGAATCTTGCCTGGGCCCTTGCCCGGCTGGGCCGGGTGGCGGAGGCGCTCCCCCTGGGCCAACAGGCCGTTCAGCTCTCCCCCGGCGACTGGCATGCTCACCACGCGTTGGGGCATGTTCACTACCAGGCGGGCCGGTTTGCGGAGGCGGCTGCAGAGTACTCGGAAGCAGTCGAGGCGGGGGGAACGGACCCGCTGCTTCACTGCGACCTGGGCGATGCGCTGTACTCGGAGGGGCGGTTTGCGGAGGCGGCGACTGCCTACTCGGCGACCGTCGCGGAGGAGCCGGAGGACGCCTACGCGCATCTCTGGCTCGGGTGGTCTCTGCACCAGCTGGCCATGGCAGGAGCTTCCGCTCCTGCCCAACAGGATGCAAGCCGGGTAGGGGCACAGCATGCTGTGCCCCTACATGCCCAACAGGATGCCGCCAAGCACTTCGAGAGGGCGCTCACGCTGGCGCCGGAGTGGGCCGAGGCGCTCTACGCGGTGGGGCAGACGTGCAGCGCGACGGGGGGGTTTGCGCGGGCGCGGCGGCTGCTGGAGGCGGCGCTGCGCAGCTATCCTGATGAAGATGAGGAAGGCCGGGCGGCGGCGGCGTGCGAGCTTGGCAATGCCCTGCGGGGGCTGGGCGAGCTGGAGCGGGCGGCCGATCTCTACCAGCAGGCGCTGGGCCTGGATCCCACTCACCCGACCGCGCGCTTCAATCTCGGGCTGACCTACGGCGACCTGGAGGAGTACGAGAAGGCCGTTGCGCAGTTCGACATTGTCGCCCAGCTCGACCCCGAAGATGCGGATGCGCTGGTGGAAAAGGCAGGATGCTGGCTGGCGCTGGGCCGGCACGATGAGGCGGCGTCCGGCTACCAGGCGGCGCTGGAGGCGCGGCCGGAGTTCGCCGAGGCGTTTGGCGGGCTGGGCCTGGCATACTACATGATGGGGTTGTACGACCTCTCGGCCGAGCAGTACCAGCGGGCGGTGGGGCTTGCGCCGGACGATCCGTGGCCGCACTACAACCTCGCCTTGGCCTATGAGGCGGCGGGCCGGCATGCCGAGGCGGATGGCTGCTGCGAGCAGGCGTTGAGCCTTGGAAGCAGTGATGGGGAGCTCTGCGCGTCGGTCGCCCGTGCGCTGATCGCTCACGGGCGCAGCCCGGAGGCGGCGATCGGTGCGGCGCGGCTGGCGGTGGCGGCGGAGCCGGAGAACGCGGGCGCTCAGGACGCGCTGGCGATGGCGCTGTACTCCTCGGGAAACCACAAGGCCGCGCTGGGCCCGGCGAAGGAGGCGGTTCGGCTCGCTCCCGAGGTGGCGGAATACGCCTATGACCTCGGCCTCGTCCACGAGGCGAACGGCGAGGCCGGCCGCGCCCGGGAGAGCTACCATCGGGCGGTGGAGCTGGCGCCCGACTTCGAGGAGGCGCGGGAGGCGCTTCGGCGGCTGGACGAAGGTGTCTGAGCCCGGTGGGCGCGGATGAGAGCCTTCACTGACAGGTTCGGCCACTTCCCCGTCGGGGCGCTGAAGTTCGACTACAGCGCGGTCGGCGAGTACCACTGCCTCGACTTCCCCGCGCTCCCGGCAGACTGGACGGAGACGACCAATCACACGAGCTGGGGGAGGCTTGGCAACTGGCAGGTGGTCGATGATGCGGGCCGCAAGGTCATGCAGCAGGCTCGGCTCAGGCAAGATGGGATGCCCATGATGGTGGCCGGCGATGTCCGCTGGCGCGACTACGAGCTTCGCGCCGGGGTGCGGTTGCTGTCGGCGAAGACCGAAGCGGGAGTGATGGTCCGCTACGCAAACAACCGCACGCACTACTCGATCCGCCTTGACGGCGCCGGGCGGGTGCGGCTGGTCCGGCGGCAGCATGAAGACCGAACCGTGCTTGCCGAGGCGCGGTGGAGCCCGGAGTTCGAGCGCTACCACCAGTTGCGGGTGGCGGTGACAGCCGAGCACCTTCACATCTCGCTTGATGGGAGTCGGGTCTTCAGTGTTGAGGATGACGCTCTCCCGGAGGGACGTATCGGCCTGCTCGCAACAGGGCCGGCCAGATTCGGGCCGGTGGAAGTTGACATCACCGAGGCAGAGGCAGCTCGCCTCGCCCGCGAAGGCGAGGCATCTGCGAAGGAGCTGGAGGAGGCGAGGGCGCGCTATCCCAAGCCGGTTCTCTGGCGCACCATCGAGACGCCGCGGTATGGCACTGGCCGGCACATCCGCTTCGGTGATCTCGATGGCGACGGGCGGCTGGAGATGGTACTGGCGCAGTACACCGAGGTCCTTAACGGCGGGAACTTCCCGTTGCTGAGCTGTCTTACGGCGATCGACCTGGACGGGAAGGTGCTGTGGCAGTGGGGTGAGCCGAACCGGGAGCACGGGATCATCCCCGCCGATCTCGCCTTTCAGATACACGATATCGATGGCGACGGCGCGGCCGAGGTTGTGTGTTGCCGCAACTTCGAGATCGCGGTGCTCGACGGGCGGACCGGTCAGCCCAAGTGCTCAGCCGCGACGCCGGAGCCCGGTGCAATGGCCACCTGGCTGCCGGAGGACGACCTGTTCCGAATACCGGGTGACTCGATCTGCTTCGCCGACCTGCGCGGCTCAGGGGCTCGACGGGACATCCTCGTCAAGGATCGGTACAGCAACGTTTGGGCCTATGACGACCGGCTCAACCTGCTGTGGAAGTTCCACGGCAACACAGGTCACTTCCCGGCGGTGGCCGACCTCGACGGCGACGGCCGCGATGAGGTGATGATCGGCTACACGCTGGTGGACCACGATGGCTCAGTGCTTTGGCGTATCGATGTCGCGGATCACCAGGACGCGATCGCGATAGCCGCCATCGATGCAGACACCGGCGAGCCGCGCATCGCGCTCGCCTGTGGCGAAGGGGGCACGGTCGTCTGCGACCAGCGGGGGAAGATCCTGTGGCGCGATCATACGGGCCACGTGCAGCGGCTCACGGCGGCGAGCGTGCGCGATGATGTGCCGGGGCTGCAGATCGTGACGAAGACGTTCTGGGGCAACCCGGACATCATTCGTCTGTACGACGCGAAGGGCCGAATGCTGGAGACGAGGGAGTTGCCGGGCGGGGGGGCGGTGCTGTCGCCGGTGAACTGGCGGGGCGACGGAACCGAGCTGCTGCTAACCTCCGGGAGCCTGAGGCTCGGCGGGCTTCTGGACGGACGGCTTCGGCCAGTGGTGACATTCCCCGATGACGGGCACCCGACGCTGTGCGCGGAGGCGTTGGACCTCACGGGTGATCCGCGGGATGAGATCGTGCTCTGGGATCTGGATCGTATCTGGATCTACACGCAAGACGGCGAGCCGGCCTTCGACCGTGTGCAGGCTGAACCGGCGGGCCCGGTCTACCGGCCGCGCCGCCAGCCGCACTACAACATGAGCGACTATCGGGCCGAGATATCGGTGCCGCATTGGGAGGAGAACACACCATGAGGCGGTTGTCACGCGACCACTTCGTCTCAGCAATGAGCAAGGATAATCGGCCGGCGTATGCGATCGAGGACGGTGAGACGGTGATCGTCGAAACCCTCGACTGCGAGGGCGGGATGCGGGGGCGAGACGGCGTCTGTCGGTCGGAGCGCACGTATGTCAATCCGGCCACCGGCCCGATTGAGGTCAAGGGGAGCCAGCCGGGTGAGGCACTTGCGGTGACCATCCAGGAGGTCCGACCGGCCGACTGGGGGTACATCAGCGGCGGTGGGGGTAGAGAGCGCGCCTCCGTGATCGAGCTGCAGGGCGGGGAGGCGCTGTACCCGTGGGGGCTTCGTCTGCCGTTGGCTCCGATGGTCGGCGTGATGGGGCTGGCGCCGGCTGGCGATGCCGTGCCCACCACCACGCCCGGCGAGCATGGCGGCAACCTCGACGTCGTGGACGTCTGCGCGGGGGCCACTCTCTTTCTGCCGGTGGCAGTGCCGGGAGCGATGCTCGCGCTGGGCGATGTTCACGCGCTGCAGGGCGACGGCGAGGTGGGTGGCACCGGCATCGAGTGCGCCGCCGAGGTGACCCTCTCTGCCCGGAGAGTGAAGGACCCGCTCACCTCTGTGCCTTACCTCTTGCGAGACGATAAGCTGATGGTGCTCGCGGCCGGGCAGATGCTGGACGAGGCGGCCGAGTTGGCGGTGGCCGAGGGAGCGAAGCTGATCAGCAGGCTGACCGGCCTGAGCGATTGTGAGGCGAGGCGCCTGCTCTCCACCGCAGGCGAACTGCGCATCTCTCAGATCGTCAACCCGAAGAAGGCCTGCCGCGCGGTCATCCCGAGGGGTGCGATACCGGATGTGTGGCCGTTCTAGAGCTCCGTCAGATCCCGTCCTCTGCAAGGGCGGCGAGGATGGTGCGCCCGACTTGCGCGAGCGAGTCGGGCGCGCACTTGTCAGGGGTGTCGGCCGTAGTGTGCCAGTAGGGATAGTCGAAGTCGATCACGTCGATGCACGGGATGCCCTTGCGCAGCAGAAAGACGTG
>Ga0315274_10001570_pt1 | contig 35067 bp, 27 predicted proteins | sample YL17G02_20_MG_FD_203700 | JGI IMG/M metagenome (GOLD analysis project Ga0315274, IMG submission 203700) | Sediment microbial communities from Yellowstone Lake, YNP, Wyoming, USA - YL17G02_20 | ecosystem: Environmental > Aquatic > Freshwater > Lake > Sediment | place: USA: Wyoming | collected...
CGCTAGCTGAATGCTCGGCACCTTGGCCTCTTCTAGCGGCACCCCGGCCGCGGCGGTCCAGCGAAAGCGCTCGCGCATGGCGGCACCTTCTTTGATATCGTAGCCGTAGCCGGTGACCAGGCTGTTTTGTCCTCCCGCCTCGGCAACGCCGATGAGTGAGAGAAAGTGGACATAATGTACGACGTTTTTATCTTGCGCCAGGTAGCCGTTGATAAAGGCCTGTTCCTTCGGGTCTAGAGACGACTTCCAAATGTCCTGGTAGCCGGAGAGCTGCGTCCCCTTTTGTTGGATGATCAGATCGCCGAGCATGGCGCGTTGCATCATGCCTTCGTCGGTTTGGTGACGGATCGATGAGATGAAACCGTCGAATAGCGAGATCGCTGCAACCCCGGCGGTGATCGCCAGGATCGTGGCCATGCTGTGACGCCAGTTGCGTAGCACATTGCGCCTAGCGATCTTCGAGATTTGTCGGTAGATGGCTGGGTGACTGCTCATGACCGCCTCATTTTTTCAGTTTGGCAATATCAAAGGCGTCGTCCGGGATGGCTTCGAGCTTTGGCGGTTCAATCTTCACGACGGCTGAGTTCGCTGGTTTAGCTGGATCCGCAATTGCCATGGCACTGACGAATGGGGTGGTTTTGCCATCGACAACTAGTTTATTAGCGTATTTAAAGGTCGTCGTTTTGATGACATCGCCTTTGAGCGACAAAAACTCGGCCTTTAGGCCAAGATGGTCGGCCTTGCTGATCCAGTAGTGGATGCCGCTATAGGTGACGTTTTTGGCTTTGGCGGTGAGGTCCAGGGTGTAGCAGTCGACCCCGTCGATCTTAGCTTCGCCAGTGATCTTACCGTTGTAGTCACGGTAGTAATTGGTCGCAACGATATCGGCATTGGAGGCTGGTCCCATCAGCTTTTGCCTAGCCGAGATGACCACGGCGCGTTTCATCCCGGGTTTGATAAACCACAGATTGCGTTCCTTCGAGACGAAGTATTCGCCCTTATTCTCGGGCGGTGCGATCGTTTCGGTCACAGCGAGGTCGCCTTTGACCTTGAGCTCATAGGTCACCGAGGTTTTGGTGCCATCATCGACGGTGTCCATGACCGCTCTCCAGATGATGCCAGTCGAAGTCGAGCCGCGAGCACGGTCGGCGTCTTTGAGCAAGGTATCGGCGCTTGGTGTCGCTGCTAGGCCCGCAGTGGCAAGACCGAGGGTAGTCCAGGCGGCTAGGATCCGCACGCCTTGCGCCAGGACTTGGGGTTTGATCGCTGCTGCGGTCTGCGTCGTCATTGCTAAAAACTCCTATTATTCTATCAACAAAGGTCACTAGTTCAGGGGCGATAGGCATGTTTAGCGGTGGCTGCCGCTGACTAAGGCGGCGATCCCGTTTTTGGCCACCGCCCAAACGGCGAGCAAAGACGCAAAGATGGCCAGCACGAAGATCAAGGTTGCTGATAACAGCACGATTTGGGGATTGACGGCCAGGCGCAGGGTCATGCCTTCGACCATGCCCGGCAGTCTGAGTGCGATACCAGCGCGATTGACGAAAAAGAACGAGACCACTCCGATGAGCCCGCCTGCGGCCATCGAAATGGCGGCGATCATCGTCATTTCGATCACGAACAGGACCCTGACGCGGCGTCTGGTGAAGCCGAGTGAGCGCATCATCCCGATCTCTGAACCGCGTTCAATGACGGTCATCGTCGCTGAGTTGAATACCGAGAGGATGACGATGCTGGCGAGGATGGCTGCAGTAAACCAGGCCAGCATATTGCAAAACTGCATAGTGCCGTTGAAGTAGGGTGATAGTCGCTTGTCATCCCAGGCGTAGACATCGAGGTTTAGGCCAGCGGCTTTGGTCTTCGCTTCGATCAATGCGACGGTTTCGGGGACATGATCATTGTCCTTCAGCCAAATGGAGTAGGACGTGGCATTCTTCGTTTCATAGAGCCGCTGCAGGTGTTTGAACGGTAGGCGGACAAATCCCCCCTCGTAGAGTGGATTGGAGGTACGCATATTGGCGACGACATCGGCGTCGATGCCCGAGAGGCGGCCATTCCAGGCATTCGCTGCCAGCTGCACGGTGAGATCGGCGGCTAGTTTGTCTTTGGCATCGGCGGCCTGGCAGTCAATGGCCGCGACCTTGGCGCTCGGCTCTGGTGGGTCACCAGGCTTGTCTTTGTGGAGAAAGCTGGCGATCGGGCTGCTGATGGCCATGACCGTTGCATCATCTGGGTATTCCCACAACTCGCGGCCTCGCGCCAGGTTGACGAGTTCGCCGTTCCACTCCAGGTTGTAGGGGTGCTGCTGCACCTTCCAGTCGAGCTGCGGGTCGATCGCGGTGGCAAAGAACGGGGTGGATTGACAGCCGTTGCTGACCAGACCCTGGCCGACCATTTCCGGACCCTGCATTTGAATTTGGCTCATGCCCGCGGTGATGCGTTCTAGGGCGGCGAGGTCGAGTGGATTGAGGCTGTATTTCTTAGGGTTGCCCTCGTAGCTGACCAGGCCGCCTTTTTTGTAGATGGCGATATGACCGGTGCGACTGCCGTAGATGGTGAACGCCCGCATGCGGTTTTCGGCTTGATGCATGAAGCCGCCTAGGACCAGCGCCGAGCTAAAGCCAAGAGCGATCGCGAAGCCGGTCGCAACATTGCGCCGCTTGTTGCGCGAGAGATTGCGCAGCGACATTTTGAACGGCGCCGAGTTCATGCTCTAATCACCCCGTCTTGGATGTGGACCATCTTTGATACACGGTCCATCAAGCGCTCATCATGGGTGGAAAAGAGGAAGGTGACATGCCGCTGCGCATTGAGCTGCAGCATCAGGTCGATGATCTTATGAGAATTCTCGGAGTCAAGATTGGCGGTCGGTTCATCGGCCAGTACCAGATCCGGATTGCCAGCCAAGGCGCGGGCGATGGCGACGCGTTGGCGCTGGCCGCCGGATAATTGATCCGGTAGGTTTTTGCTAAATTTGCCCAGCGCCACGTCCGAAATGGCTTGTTTGACGCGTTCTTTGCGCTCTGCTGCAGTGACGTCGGCGTTGATCAGTAGCGGCAACTCGACGTTTTCCTCGACCGAGAGCACCGGGATCAGGTTGAAGGACTGAAAGATAAAGCCGATCTTGCGGTTGCGCAGCTGGCTCTTGGCATTGTCGTCCAGCTTGGTGACCTCGATACCATCGATTTGAATGCTGCCAGACTCTGGCTCATCGATGCAGCCGATCATATTGAGCAGCGTGCTCTTGCCTGAGCCAGAAGCGCCGATGACGGCGGTGAATTCACCGCGGTTGACGCGAAAATTTAGCCCGCGCAGTGCCGGGACTACGGTTTGGCCGAGCTGATAGCTTTTGACGAGGTTGCTAAGAACGACGATGGCTTGGTCGGACGGGGCTGGAGCAGCGTTGGACACGTAACACTCCCAATGAAGCGAGGACTCGAGTGGCTAGAGCGGATGTTGCAATGACCTAGGGTGGGGCGAAGAGATGGACCAGGTCGTGGGATGGCGAGCAGTGCCTGCGCAAGGATCTATAAACTGATGATAGGTTAGTTGGGAAATCGCGACAACAACCGGGCAAATAGCGCCCAGTGCAGTCAGTCGCCAAGGTCTCTTCACCTGATCTTTACATGGTTCTAGGCCGGGGCGTAGCACGCCAATTTATCTCCGGAATGCTCACTAAGGTCAGCTTTACACAGGATTTATTTGGGGACCGTGCCGGGGTGAGATACATCACCCTGCATGATGCAATGGCCCGATGTGGCGTCAGGAACATGGGGAGGAGCGGTCCGTGCCGAACACCATCACTAGATGGACGATCATCTTGCTGACCCTCGGGTTCGCCTCCTGCGGCGGCCGGCATCCGACCGGAAAGGGCGACGATCGCCCGCCCGCAGACGGCCCCGGCGTGGTTCCACCGCCGCCATCATCACCACTTCCCCCGGGTGATGGCAACCCTTCGGTCAAGCCCCCGGTTGTGGTCCCCGTGCCGACAGACCTGCAGCTACTGGCCCGGGTTGAGCGCGCTAAAGGTTGTGCGACGGCGCGGTCGGGGCACAACTTTAGCCTGCAGACTCGTCAAGAGGGCGGCGGCACCATCGCCGATCCAGACTTTGTGGCGATTAAAGAAACCATGCAGTCGGCTTGCTCCAGTTGTCACGGTGCACCGAATGCCAACCTCGGTGGCTTCACCTTTCTCGGAGCCTATGCGGGTGATACTTTGAGCGCACATGGGACGGTCGCCATGTACCCCGGCATCGCTGAGGTCGCTGCCCAGGTCCAGGATTCAGTGGCGTCGGGGAGGATGCCACCGAAGGCGTTACGCAGCGCAAATCCGGCTGCTTTTGATCTCCTTTCGGCGCAACTTGCGCGGTGGATTGCGGCACAAAAACCAGAACGAAGCGTGGTCGCCTTGGACCAAAGTAAGACCGTCCTTGGTCTTACCGAGGCCGCCCGCTTTACCGACCTAGGTGACTGCATACCGGCGACCGCGAGCATTGGGACGGACGTCGCGAAAGACGAATGGTTCGCCGCCGCCAAGGCCTTGCCGGATGATTTGCGCGCCACCGACTTTGTCTCTCTCGATGTCGCAGAACTCGGTCGCCTCGGCACCGTCGCCTATGATGTCGAGTATCCGCTGTGGACCGATAATACCTTTAAAAGCCGCTTGATTCACGTGCCAGCAAAGGCCGGCGTGCGCCAGGCGGTGCGCTACGATGCGCTGAAGCAGAGCTTTGACATCCCGGACAACACGCGCTTTTATAAAACCTTCTTTCGCGCCCTGCGCCGCAAGGACGGTAGCGTGGTATCGCGACCGATTGAGACCCGCGTCATCGTCGTGCGCCATCCACCAAACGAACCGTTATTTGGAACCTACATCTGGGACGACCTTGCAGCTGCCGCGTCGCTGCAAAAGACTCCCTACCGCGACGGTACGGCGTGGAAAGACCAAGTCCTAAATCCCCTCGTCGATGAAGCCAAAAATCTAACCCGTAAATACGCCGTACCCGCTCGCCACCGTTGTGTCGAATGCCATGGTGGCGGCGAAGATGGCAGTTTTGTGCTCGGTTTTAGCCCATTGCAAATCAACCGCCGGCACCTCGGCGAAGCCGGTAGCGACCACGACAGCGGTGCCGACGAATTAGCACAGGTCGCACGCCTGGCTGAATTCGGCGTACTCGCGGGCGTCGATGCGGCGCATCCCCTGCCAAAGCTAGAAGAGGCCCTTGGCAATCATGAAACCAGGAGAGCGACCCTGCAGGCGCAGGGCTACATGCTCGGCAACTGCAGTCATTGTCACAATCCCAATGGCTACGCCATGAAAACGGGCGGCGTCAATCTCGACCTTAGCGCCGGCAAGATCTTCAACTTCGATACCAACCTATCGCCCAAGGGCAAGCCCTACGAACGCTACGTGAGCAACAAGGGCGATCTGAACAGCAGCGTGTTGTACCATCGCGCCGCCGCGACGAAGGAAGCGCTTGGCTTTGACAACGCCATGCCCTTAGACACTCCCGGTGGGCGCGATTGTCGCGGCGTGCTGACCTTGGCGCGGTGGGTCAAAAGCTTTGACCAGACTCTTTCCGCGGACGCCGTCGACCAGTTTATGCCCAGCGACCTGGAATGTACAAAGAACGACGCTCTCAACATCGGTACATTCGAATGGGTCGAGCAGGACTTCACCGGCGACAGCCTCGGCGCGTACAAGCCACGTCGAGGTGATTGGGCGGACCCGGCCAACGGCATGCCGCAGTTCTACCGCGAGCTGACCCTGGACCCAGGACTGAAGCGACTCATCGATAAGAAAGTGCCCATGGGCTTTTGGCTCAAGAAGGCGACCTGCGATTTTCCCGCGTATCCGCTGCCCCAGGGCCTGCCTGCGGCTGAGCAGCGGCCATGGATGAAAAAGGCTGACGGACAGCCAAAGCAGCCGTGGAATGAGCTGTATTACTCAACGCCCGGTGCCGCCTACTTTTCGGCGACCTGTGCCCTTTGTCACGGCCCGCGCGGGATCGGTGATGGGACGATCGGACGGCAGTTGGCTGTCTGGTCGGGTGGCTCAGTGACCGTCGCTGATTTCTCCCACGGTATGTTTGGCGACAAAGGCGCCAACCTCAAGGTCTTTGATCAAACCGTCCGCGGTGTAGACGTCAACCTGGCGCCGAACTACCTCATCTGGATGGCGATGGAAGGCACCAAGGTCAAGATGCCGCCGCAGGCGTCGCCGTATATCGGGACGCATGGCGCGCAGATGCTCAAACAGATCAAGGATCGCTGTTCGCGGCAGATTCCCTCGTCGCCAAAGAATTCCTCACCAAACCTGGTCGATCACGAGATCTATAAGGAAATCTGTTTATATGGCAACCTGCCGGTGACCGATCCGGAGATTCAATTTAAGGCCGATACCGGTCTACCGGTGAACGCGGCTGCGCAGGAGCAATGGTTAAACAAGGCCGCTTTGAATGCCGGCTGGGCGATTTACGAATATCTGCGTCAAGCCACGGCCAACAATGCTTGGCAGCCGAGTCCGTCTGAGTGCGACCAGACCGACCTGAGCAAGCAGATACCGCCGCGTGAGCCGACGCAGCCGCCAAGCACGCCAGATCAACCGCCGCCAACGACGCCCGGTCAGCAGCAGCCGCCAACGACGCCCGGTCAGCAGCAGCAGCAGCCACCGCCGTGGTGGTGTTGGTGGTGTCGGAAGTGGTGAGGTTGCCGTCGCGACCTTGCTTCGCCCTGGATCTACGGCTACGATAGGCCCCTGGCTCGCCAGCGGGCCTGGTCTTTCTCCGTATTGATTAGTGATTTTAGTGGGTTGGGCATATTTATGCGAAGCTTTCTCGCGGGAGTGGTGGTGATGACGGCAGCAACTGGCATCGGTAGGGCCGAGTCCGCATCCCAAGTGAGTACCTTTGTCGTTCAAGAAGCTGAGCACAGCGCTCCACTCCTGCGCATCGAAGAGCGCCACTCTCAGGTTGGCGCCGACGTCGTCCAAGAGCGCCGGTACCTGCACCTTAAAAACGCGGTGGCGGGCTCAGAGACCGTTCGTCTACGCGGTGCGGCGCAGCAATTGGCAGCCTATGAATTCGAAGATCTAGGCAGCGGCGAACGAGTCGAGCTGAAGGTCGACGGAGACAAAGCGACGGCGCAGTACCGCCCGGCCAAAGATGCTGAGGTGAAGAGCAAGGAGCTGCCCTGGGGTCCTAACGCCGTGACGGGCAATTTGCTGCCGGCGTTGATCACGAAGCAATGGGCCACACTTGATGCGGGCAAAACCATTGACTGCGATTTGTTTGTACCGTTTCGCTTGGAGACCATCGGGTTTCGCGTCCAGCGCACGGCTAAGAGCGACAGCGACAAGACGGTGACTATCACCGCCGATGCCAGCAACTGGTTGATCCGGCAATTTGCCCCGGCGATTCACTTCGTTTACAGCACGGAGACACCGCCGCGCCTGCTCCGGTATCAAGGCCCCGCACCGGTTAAAATCGATGGCGAGACCGTCAATAGCGTCGTCATCGACTTTCGCACGAGCCCCTTAGCCGCGCGCTAAGGGCCCGTCCAGCTGCACCAGTTGAGCATCAAAATTCCTCATCGTTGGCGTCGACATCGACGCCAGCGTTGACCGGTTCTTGGGGAAGGACGTCTTTTCCGGGGGCGGCGCTTTTGCTGCCGGTGGAACTCTTCACCTTGTCCTTTGCCTTCACTTTTTCTTTCAACTTGGTCGCGGCCGTAGCCAGGCTTTTGCCTGGTTTCGCGCAGGCATGTCCTTGCCATTGGCAGGCCGTCAGTTTACGGCAGTCGGCTTTGACCTTAGCAGTGCTGCAGCTGGGCGCTTTCTTGGCCAACGCCGACGGCGAATTCAAGCTGAACCAGAGCACGGCAGCAAGCCAGCTCACGCTGCGGGGCAGATACGAGGTCATGCGCTGCTCTCCATCCTGACGGTTGTTGGCGCCGGAGTTATTCAAGAATACGATCGGTCTTGTGGCCGCCGCCAGCGGTTTTCTCGATAAACTCGATGATCGCACCGGCGACGTCTTGCTCCGTCGAGGTCTCGATCCCTTCCAGTCCTGGTGAGGAGTTGACCTCCATCACCACGGGTCCATGGGCCGAGCGTAGGATGTCGACCCCGGCGACATTGAGGCCCATCGCCCGAGCGGCTTTGACCGCGGTCGCCCGTTCGGTTGGGGTGATCTTGACCTTGGTGGCGCGACCGCCACGGTGCAGATTGGAGCGGAATTCGCCGTCTGGGGCCTGGCGCATCATCGACGTATGGACCTTGTCACCGATGACGAAGCAGCGAATATCCTGGCCCAAGGCTTCCTTGATAAACTCCTGGACGATGATATTGGCCTTTAGGCCGCGAAAGGCCTCAATGACGCTTTCGGCTGCATTGCGGTTCTCGGCCAGTACGACGCCGATGCCTTGGGTGCCTTCGAGTAGTTTGACGACCAAAGGGGCGCCGCCGACGGAATTGATCAGCCCGTCGACGTCCCTGGTGGAATGGGCGCAGCCGGTGACCGGCATGCCGATCCCCTGTTTGGCCATGATTTGTAGGCTGCGGAGCTTATCGCGTGAGCGTGAAATGGCCTGCGACCGGTTCAACGTATAGGTGCCCATCATCTCGAACTGGCGCACGACGGCGGTACCGTAAAAGGTGTGCGAGGCACCGATGCGCGGAATCACCGCATCAAAGTCCGCCAGCGAGCGGCCCTTGAAGAACACCTGGGGCTTGTGCGCAGTGATATTCATAAAGCAGCGCAAGTAGTCGATGACCTCGACGTCATGACCTCGAAGCCTCGCCGCTTCGACTAAGCGCGAAGTGGAATAGAGCGATGCTTTGCGCGATAGGATGGCAATCTTCATCCAGGTACCTTTCCACTGGGCACTGTTTTAGCCGGCTTGCGGCGCGGCTTACCACCTAAATAGGAACGACCTGCGTTGACGAGGAACTCGCCGCGGATGGCTTGGCGACCGATCAGCATGCGAAAGCCCATGGTGCCGCGTGACACCAGGGTCAACTCGACGCGGAGGTCTTTGCCGCACACCGTGACCATGGTCTCGATCACTGGCCTTAGCGTGCTTTTGCCGCCCGAGTCGCGGACCATGCGTTCCTCAACCAAGGGTGCCTCGCAGCTGATGAGCTGTTTGGTGTTGCGCTGCAGCGGATGAACGTCGAAGTGGACCCAGGTCACACCGTGCTTTTGGCTAAAGCGGATGTTGATGGCATGGAGGGCTGAGGTTCTAGCCCCGGTGTCGACCTTCGCCTTGACGCGGACAATGCCGAGATCCTTGAGGCTGACGTACTCACGCCAGCCGATCTGTGGCCGCGCCTTTGGTGGCGGCGGGACGTCGTCTAAAAGCAATCCTCGCGGTCTTCGCGGCCGTAGGTCGGGGTCTCGCCGGGAGTTAGGTGCCACGCGTCGCCTTGTTTACTGATTGCTACGATCGCATCGAAGCTGGTGCATGCTGGGTCTTGCTGTTCTGCGCTGTTTCTTACGCTGCGTTTGTACCAGCCTGTCACCTCAACGTCCATGCCATCTGCAGCGCCGCCCTCGCCCGAGATGTCGTCCTTGCCCCGCAGTAGCTTGACGACGTTAAAGTTGAAGTGGCCGCTCTCGCCGAGTTCGGTGATCTCTTCCTCGCCTTGCCCGACCACCTTTGGGGCCCCTAGGGTGTCCTGGAGCCCTTGGTAGACAACGTCTTTAAGGTCATCGTCGAGGAGCGGCCCGAGGTTGAAGTGACCATGACCAGAGTCCTCCGGTTCGCTCGGGGGGGTAGCGGCTTCCTGCTGCTCCTGGGCCTGCCCTGCTGGCTCGTTGCCGGCCAACTCCGCACCAGCCCCAGTTTCATCCTGCAGTGAATCTGAGGTGCTACCCCCGGTCTGGCAGGCGGCTAGGGCGGGTAGCACACTAAGTGTCAGAGCAACTTGGTAAACACGGGCTAGAAATCCCATCACGAGTCTCCCGGAAGCAACAAGAACGGCAACATGGGCCTGCCAAGATGGTCGGCGACACCCAATAGCTTATCATTTCAAGCGGCGGTCGCCCATGGCTGCTCGGCAAGATGCAATAGGTTTACGACCACCACGCTGTGGCGAAAGAGGCGGCAGGTGGACGGCGTTTTAACGGCGCAGGTGCCGCCGACTCGGGCCGATTGGTGCACCTTACCACTGCTAGTCTTGGCGCGGCCAAAGGTCGTCGTGATGGTCAGGCGCAATTCGCCGCGCTTGGATTGGACCTGCAGCGTCACCGTCTGACCGAGGTGCTGCTTCGGTTGGGCCACGTCGCTGTGGGTGACGCTGACCGTCAGCAGGTAGCTAAATCCTTCGGCCTTGGGGATGAGCGGGTCACCGAGGAGGCGGCGCAAGGCCGAAAGGTTGCCCGAGCGCTGCATATGCCAGCGTGCATCGGTCAGGATGTCGCGCTGGATTCCCGTGATCTCGGCAAGGGCCGTGAGGGCATCGCCGCCGAATTGGCGTTCATCGAGGAACAAGGGGACGCCGACTGAGTGGACCTGTAGCAAAGCCTGTGTCGGACCCATAACGTGCCTCCAAATGCGGGAATCGGACTATTCCATCCCGTAGTTGGTTGTCGGACGTCTTCGCTAAAACTTTAGCCCGGCGCCAACCCGGGTCCGAAGGTGGGCGATAATCACCTGTTATGACTGCTATTAGGAATCATCGCGGTAATGCCTTCGGGGACCAGTTTAAGGCTCTGCGCTCTGCCAGTTGGCGTCGGCGGGATCGATTTCAGCTCCCATGGAAACGCTCCTGGCAGCGCCCATGTCTAAACCAATCTGATGACAGGCTCTATGGCTCGTCAAAACATATGCTGCCACCCCCCCAATGCCACAGCGCCGCCCCCTTGCCAAACCAGACCCTTCGCAGCGGTGACCTCGCCGATCTTGCTAATGGTCACGCCGGGCAGAGGCTGGGCATCCAGCAGCCGTTGTGCCGCCGCCTCCGGCAAGGTGAAGCACAGCTCGAAGTCCTCACCGTCGCTCAGGGCGTGTTGCTGTGCAGCGGTCCGTGGGTCTGCCTGCCCCGCCGCCAGGCCCCGCGCCGCTGGACTGATCGGCAGTGCGGCCGCATCAAGCCTAGCCCCGACACCGCTGGCCGTGAGGATATGGCGCAAATCGCCGGCTAAGCCGTCGCTCAGATCAAGCATCGCATGCAGGCCGTAATCCCTATGGAGCTGCCAGGCCTCACGTAGCCGCGGTGTAAAGCTCAGGTGGTGCCCGAGAATGCTGCCGCCTAGGGCTCCCGTGACGCAGACCCAGTCGCCGGCGACGGCCCCGCTGCGCAGGACGCTACCCCGTGGGTGGGCGCGTCCGGTGATCGCCACGCTGATCACCAACGGACCATCCCAGGCATTGGTGTCGCCGCCGGCGATGGTGAGGCCGTATTCCTCGGCCAGCGGCAGGAGCCCGCTGTAGAGGGCCTTAGCGAGTTCCTCACCGCCGGTCTTTGGCAGTGCGAGGCAGACCGTCGCCGATTCTGGCGCACCGGCCATCGCCGCGAGGTCGCTCAGGTTGACGGCCAGCGCCTTGCGGCCGACTAGGTGGGGTGGGGTGGTGCGTAGGTCAAAGTGCACCCCGTCCATCAACATATCGGCCGCCAGCAGCAGATCGCCGCTCCCTCCGTGCATCACGGCGCTGTCGTCGCCCGGCGCCGTGATGAGGCGACCGTGATCCGCGCTTGGCCAGGGGCCGACGCTGCCAGCAAGGCGCATGCGTTGTTCATGCGCCGCCAAGTTTGCTTGCAACCAGGAGATCCAGTGAAATTCAGACATGCGGCTCCAGTTGAAATAAGCTTGGCAGCTCGGCCGCGCCAACAGGGCTTGGTCGGGGCTGTAATCCGACCAGATGGGCGGCTAGACCGAGCACCTGCTCGGGACTTTCGCCCCGCGCTCGTCTTGCCGCGAGGCCTTCGGAAAAGAAGCGTTTGCTTAATTTTTGACCGTGCGCGTCGACGATCAGCGGGTGGTGGAGAAACTGCATCGGCCGCCGCGCTCCCCCTAGAGCCGCAGCGAGCCAAAGCTGCCTGCCGGTGGCCGCCGTCAGGTCCTGGCCGCGGATGATCAGGTTGATGTCATGCGTGAGATCATCGACGACCACGGCAAAGTTGTAGGTAAATAGCCCATGCCGATCGCGCAGCAGCAAATCGCCACATTGCCGAGCCGGCACTTGCCGCTGTGGGCCCAGTAGTAAATCATTAAATGTTTGCTCTTGCTCTGGTATCTCCACCCGCCAGCCGACTCCCGGCTGATCTAGGGCTAAACCGCGCGAGCGACACCTGCCGCTGTAGCAGAGTTCTTCGGCCGCCTCGCCATCAGGTCTAGTCGGCATAGTTCGGGCGATGACTTGCCTTGAGCAGTCGCAGCCATAAACAAGAAAATTCTTCCGCAACACCTCCACCGCAGCCAGATAGCGCGGCGTGGCGTCGCTTTGGCGAAAATCCGCCGGCTGATCCGCGTTAAAGGTCGAATTAGCGTGGTTTAGGCCGAGCCACGCTAGGTCGTTAAACATGGCGACTTCATACTCCCGCCGGGTGCGGCTTTGGTCGTGATCCTCGCTGCGCAGCAGCACTTTGGCACCGCAGCGACCAGCCACGCCCCAAACAAATATGGCTGACGCCACATGCCCAAGATGTAGCCAACCGGTCGGGCTTGGAGCGAAGCGCGTGAGTGAATGTTGTGCGATGGTTCCGTGAATCTGCATCATCCCAGTTAAATAACTGAAAATAGGACCTAAACCAATCATTGTCGCGACTAGGGTTTTCAACCCCGGTTGTTTCATGCTAAAAGCTTAGGCACGAGACTGGATGAACGATGCTAACTATACGAAATGAGGTTCTTATTGCGACGCATACTGAGTGACATCCGCGGGCTTGTCATGGTCGCAATCGCCCTTTTGGCGTATGCACCGAGCCTCATGGCGATGGCACCAGTTGGTCCCATGTCTCTGCCGCATCAAAATCGGGACACCTTCGATCCGTTTCCATTGACCCTCCCTGCGGCTTTGCATAGCGGTGAGGAAGCGGCGCAGCCAGCCGCAGCCACGGCACCCAGCCTGCGTGATAGCCTGCTGCAGGTCGCAGATAAATACGCTGGTGAGACCTATATTCCTTATGTTTGGGGTGGCGACGCCGTCGGCAGCAAGCGCGCTTGCGAACAGTGCCGCGCTTGCATCGGCATACGCCATCATCTGATGGTCTCGAAGCAGCCGGCGTCGTGTCAGGCTTGTAAGCAATGCGGCCTCGATTGCAGCCATTTCGTGCAGCGGATCTTTCGCGAGGCGGGCCTTAGTTTTCCCTACCTGCCAACGATGCAGCTGAAGCATCTAACCCCGGCCAAATTACGTCTGAATAACCTCGTCGATGTCGGTCGCGACCTGCACTTGGCCAAGCCGGGTGATCTCTTGCTCCATAAGAATCACATCGTCATGCTACTGGACAAGACTGGGGCGCGCAGCGGCGATTTCATTCATGTCAGTCGTTTGATCAAGCGCGGTAAGGTCGGTGGGGTCGAGGTGGTACGCGATACGGATCTCGAAAAGTACCGCGGCAAAGTCCTGCGTATCCTACGCCATGTCGCCATCGATCAGGCCGATAAGCGATCGCCTGCAGCCAAACCTCTGGTACTGCCACCGCCGTCAAAGTCCTACGACCAACGTCGACTACGCATCGTCCGCGCGGAGTGACACGGCGTGCAGCCTCTGACGATCGGTATCTTTGATTCGGGCGTCGGCGGCTTGGCTGTTTACCAAGAGGTGCGCCAAAGGTTGCCTGGTGCGGCCTATGTTTATTGTTTCGACAACAAGCATTTTCCTTACGGCTCGCTGCATGAGGATGCAGTCATCCAGTACACCCTGGACGCGGCAGTGCCTTTGGTTCAACAGTACCAATTGAACCTGCTGATCATCGCCTGCAACACCGCCAGTACGGTGGTGCTGCCACCCCTGCGTCAGCTCCTACCGATTCCGGTGATCGGCGTCGTGCCCGCTATCAAGCCGGCTGCGGCCGCGACTAAGACCGGAACGATCGGCCTGCTGGCGACCCCTGCGACCGTGCAGCGGCGTTACAGCGACGAACTCATCTTACAGCACGCGTCAGGATGCCAAGTCGTGCGCGTCGGTTCCAGCGTGTTGGTTGAGTTAGCCGAGCGTAAGCTACGCGGTGCAGTGCCTTCTCTCGCCCTGGCCGTGCAGCGCGAGATCGCCCCGCTCTTTGCCAGCGGTCCGGGGCCCAAGCAAATAGACACCGTCGTCCTCGGCTGCACCCATTTTCCCTTGCTCGCCGCCGAACTCAAACAGGCCGCTCCATGGCCCGTCCAGTGGCTCGACTCCGGTGCCGCCATCGCCGCGCGTTGCAGGGAGCTCGCCCATAAACATCATTTAGTTGAGGTCGAGGCGCCCCCGCCAGGCATCGCGGTCTGCACTCAAGCGGACCAGGCCGCCCAGCTTTTAGGTCCAGCTCTCCGCTCCCTTGGCCTACGGTCCTTAACTGAACTCCGCACCTAGGATGTGTCGTCGTCCCGGCAACAGGGAGAACAGGAAACTGGAGAACAGGGATTTGAGCCTTCTACCCTTTGAGCACTCGCTTGGGCATCGCCTCGGCCTCATCCAGCGCCTCTACCAACTCCGGCAGACCCCGCCTCGCTAAACGATGTCCCGAGTCCGTTACTAGGTCGAGCTGGTACTTGAGCGAGATTCCGCTCACTCGGTCGCGCCCGTCGCCTTTGCTCTTATACAGCATGGTATCGGCTGCTTTGATGACATCTTCGGCGCGCCCGCGAAACCCACGTTCGACGAAAGCAGCGCCGATGCTCGACGTCACCCGCACGCAGTGCCCGTCGCGCTCAAAGGTGGCACTCGCGATGGCGCGGCGGACCTTTTCCGCTTTGGCCTGCAGGCAGGCCAGGTTGGTCGCGGCGCAGGCGATGATGAATTCATCGCCACCATAGCGGGCCTCGACGTCTTGTCCGCCGAACAGTCCGAGTTCGCGCACGAGCTTGCCGGTTTCGCTGATGACGAAGCTACCGATCAGATGGTTGGTGGTATCATTGACCGATTTAAAATGATCTAGATCTAGCATCAGCACGCCAAGTCCACTTTTACCCTTACGGCAGGCGCGCAGCAGATCGGCGAATTTAAGATTGAACTGTCGCATATTTGCTAGGCCAGTCAGTTCATCGGTCAACGACAACTGGCGTAATTTATGGTTGGCGCTGCGCAGTTGATCGGTCATTTCCTTGAGGCGAAGGACGGCGCGAATGCGGGCCATTAATTCGGCGGCGGTGGTACCGCGGCGGACGAAGTCATCGGCGCCCATTTCCAAGCAGGCGACACTTTGCGCCGCATCGTCGTCGGCTGGGCCATCGACAAAGATCAACCCAGTATGACGATTGCCTTCACTAGAGCGGACGTAGCTGGTGATCTCGGCGCCGATCCCGCTCAGCTGGGCCGTGCTGATGAGCATGAGGTCGGGATGATTTTTGTGAAAGAGTCGTAGGCTATCAGCCACGCCGGAGGCGACGTCGACCTGCAGTTCAGATCCGGCCGTACTGCGCAGCAGCCCGGCCAAGTCCTCGCGACCTTGGTCGTCCGGACTCACGACCAGGACCGTCATTGGCCGGGAAATGCCTTTGACCTGCGTGGACATCTGGGCTTTGTCTCCAAAAGAGGCCACTTGACCGCCTCCCAACCTAAGTTAGGAACTCTCACACACTCAGGCCCTATCGGCAGGTTTCGCGAATAGTTGAATCCCTTCTGAAGGATATTCCTAAGGCGCCAATTCTATGACGCTTTTTTGGGGGCTTTGGGAGCTAAATGGGCTTTGTCCCGAGCACTATAGGATTAATTTACTGGGACTCTTTTGCCCCCACCTGGTCGGCAGGTCTTACCCAGAAGGGTACCCCTTAACTTTGTGGCGCAGCTGCCGAAAGGCGAGCATCGGAGCGCATTGCGTTAAGCTAGCAGGGCGGGCGTTTAGACGCACTGGAGGATGGCTTGGTGGAACGGCAGGATAAACCAATCAAAACCGTCGTGTCTGCGGTGAATGGAGTGTTTCAACCACTCTATCCGTCGCGGGGCGGCCTTGCCGGTATGCCGCCCAACTCTAAGTCCAACTCTAAGTCCAAGGTGAAAGGCCGTAGCTCATGGCTGCGCGCGACCTTGCGCGTGACTCTGCTCACCGGCTTGGTTGCTGTCCTGGGTCTCAGCCTGCTGACCTATTTATGGCTGCGTGAGCTCAACGTCTTCAACATCACCCCAGAGCAGTTGAGTCTGATCACCGCTGCTAAACCAACTGATAACAGTTTAGTGTTTGATCGCAGTGGTCATAAGATTGGCGAACTCTTCAGCAGCTATCACATCAATGTAACCTACGAGCAGATACCAAAGAGTCTGGTGCAAGCGATCCTGGCGATCGAGGATCGTAGCTTCTGGAAGCATCAGGGTTATGATGCCAAAGGGATTGCGCGCGCTGCCTATGCGCACCTTCGTGGCAGCGGCGGCTACCAAGGCGCAAGTACCTTGACCCAGCAGGTCGTGCGCAACTTTCTTCTGCCCTCGGAGCGGTCGATGCAGCGTAAAGTTCAGGAGATCGCCCTGGCGATCCAGCTTGAGAAGGTGATGACTAAAGAACAGATCTTCACCGTCTATGCCAATGCGATGTTCCTCGGTAACGGCGCCTATGGCGTAGGCGCCGCGGCCTATCGGTACTTTGGCAAAAGTGTGCAGTCCCTGCAGCCGGAAGAGTCGGCGTTGATCGCTGGCTTGTTTCAGTCGCCAAGCCGCTATAATCCGACACGCTACGCCGCTCGCGCCAAGCAACGCCAGTTGCAGGTGATCAAAGCGATGGTCCAAGCGAAGATGCTGACAGCAAAGGTCGGACGTGACCTGGAACAGCGCCCACTTGTTTACCATGAATACCATCCGGCGAATGCGGCGACTGCGCCGTATTTTATCGACTACGTCAAAGAGCAGGCGGTCAAATTACTCGGCTCTAAAGGTGCGCTTGGTGGTCAGGGCCTACGCATTTATACAACCCTTGACGACCGCCTGCAGAAGCTGGCTGAGGCTGGTATCCATCAATCGGCGGCGCAGCTCGACCAGACCGCGCAGCGTACCGCCGAGGTCAAAACAGCGGATGGCAAGGTCAGTAAGGCGAACCTCGAAGCGGCGTTGATCTCCGTCGATCCGCGCACCGGGGAAATCCTCGCGATGGTTGGTGGTCGTGACTACCACCGTAGTCAATTCAATCGCACCTACCAATCGCTGCGGTCACCGGGCTCGGCGTTCAAGCCCGTAGTCTATGCACAAGCGCTGCGCCAGCATTGGAAGTGGAGCGATGTTATCTTTGTCTCTCCGATCACCATCCAGAATTATCGTCCACACACGCCTGACGAGGACTTTGGCAAAGAGACGACGCTGCTTCGTGCGTTCTTCCGGTCGATGAATACCCCCACGGTCGAACTCGGTCAGCGCCTGGGTCTGAACAATGTCTTGCAGCTAGCGCGCCGCTTTGGCATACGCTCGCCGCTTAAGGAGGAGTTCGGCACGCTCCTCGGTAGCTCGGACGCCACCATGCTGGATATGGCGCGCATGTACAGCACTTTCGCCAACGCCGGAAGGCTGGTCGAGCAGGTTGCCATCAATCGCATCGAGTCGAGCACGGGTGAGGTGCTCTACAGCGTCCCAACCGCTGCCGAGCGGAGTCTAGAGGTGGTCAGTCCGCAGATTGCTTTTCTGATGACTCAAGGCATGCGCGCCGTATTGCAGATGGGCACTGGCAGCGGCGCGGCGCATTTGAGTGGGGTTGCGGCTGGTAAAACCGGCACCTCAAATGAATCGACCGACAATTGGTTTTGCGGCTATGCGCCCAACCTCGCCACCGTGGTGTGGGTTGGCACCGACGAACATGCGCAGATCTACGGCGACGTCACTGGTGGTAAACTGGCCTTGCCCATTTGGGACCGCTATATGACAGCAGCTTTTAAGGCCAGGGCACCAGAGCCGTTTACGGCACCTAGCGGTATCGTCACGAATGTCGTGCATCCGCGCTACGGCAACGTGTCGCCCGGCGGCGTGCGGATGTACTTCCTCAAAGGCTATGAACCCGCGACCGACTCGTCGGCGCTTGAAGTCCTGTCGCAAAGCGCAGGGTCGGGATACCGCGATGTCTTTATCCACTAAACCATGGACTCAGATCCTTCGCCCCAACGCTGCTTTAAGCTATGCTTTGAGCCTGAGCCTGGTCGTGGTGATGGGCCTAAGCAGTGGTTGTTCGACGCCTAAACCTGCCGCGAAGGCGAAGCCAGATTCAGAGGAGTACCTTGAGGACGATGGCGCTGCAAGTCCCGCCGAGGCTCCCTTGCCCAGGCCTAGCCCCAAGCCGGTAGCGAAACCGGGTAGGAAGATGGGTTTGCCAGCCAAAGCTGCGCCAGCCATCGCGGCTGCTCCAGCTGCTCCAGCTGCTCCAGCTGCTCCAGCTGCTCCAGCTGCTCCTGCTGCTCCTGTTGCTACGGTCGCTCCCACGGCACCGAGTCCCGGAAGGGCGGTTGGTGCGTCCGTGCCGGCAATTCCACCCCTGGTCCCTCCTCCCGCCGCGCCTGTGGCACCGACTTTGACTAAAGCGGCGCAGAGCTGCCGAGATATGCTCAACCATTTTAGCCCGGTCTACCGTCAACTGTTTACCATGCTGCCACCCGGCAGCTATGTGAAGACCAATTCGACGCTCGAACAGCTCAGCTTCGCTGACCTCGCTAAGTGTGATGATCCCGCCTTGCGCAAGCCGCTGGTGCAAGCAGCGCTCGATGCGGTGAACACGCAGAGTGGTCGGATTGGGCTGATCCTACCGCTGACTGGACCCTACGGTAAACAAGCGACCTATGTGGTCAACGGCCTGCGCGCGGCCTTTGCGGAAAGCGGCGCTTCCTTTGACCAACTGGTGGTGCTGAAAGACAGTGGTGGGCTGGCGAACGGGGTCGCGGCGCGCTTGGCTGAACTGGTGTTCAAGGACCGAGTGGCGATGGTGATCGGTGGTTTTGAGCGCGATGCGGCCGTCACCCTGGTGCAGTGGTCAGAGCGTCTGCTGCTTCCAGTGGTGGTTTTGCATCGTGAACGCGAGCTGGTGAATCTATCAAAATATGCCTTTAGCGTTTACCCGGACGAAGAACGACTGGCCTCGACGCTGGCGCTGGCGACGACGCAGCGCAGCTTCAAACGCATTGCGTTGCTGAAACCCGATTCCGGTCGTGCCGACAAGGTGACTGCTTATTTCAAGGCCGCGGTGCTGGCAAACGGCGGGAAAATTGCCGCAGAGTTGTCTTACACGAGCAACAATTTTGAATCGATGCAGTCGGCCGTTAGATCGCTCCTGCACACTGAGATGCGTGGGCGGGAGCAGGAGTACCGTCAGGCTTACAAGGAAGCCAAGACGGCGGCGGAGGCCGAAGGCGTGGCTTTTAACGCAAAAATGGTGGTGCTCAAGCCGGTGGTCGATATCGATGCGGTGTTTATCCCCGATGACTTTCGCAGCCTGCGTTATTTCGCCAAGATCTTTAAATTCAACCAGGTGAATAAACTACCATTGATCGGCAATCATGAGTGGCGCTCGCCGGCTTTGCTCGATCCCTATGATGAGTTCCTGGTTGGAAGTATCTTTGGCGACTTCATCGGTAACTATAACAAGCTGCCGAAAGTGGTGTCTGCGCCGACCTTGGCATCCTCACCGTACTTTATTGAACCGCAGATGGTGCAGGTGGTGGACTTCCAATTGATCGGCTACCGTGCGGGGCGAATCGGCAAGGCGCTGGCGCAGCAACCAAGCCTCAACCGTCGCGCCGTACTTCGGGCGATGGCGCAACTCACCGGTGACCAGGCCGGGCTGCCGACAGCAGGGCAGATCTTCGATAAGGATCGTCACTGCTACTGGCCAACTTACGTCTTTAGCATTGCCCCGCATGAGCTGCGCTTGGAGCACTCCTTGGCGAACGGTGCCGCGTCCGCAGCGTCGGCCATGCGCACAGCCAGTGGTGCGTCTGCCACGGGCGGGATCAAGCGCTAGCGCCGACAGATATTCATGGGCTCAAGGAATACGGTTGATCTTAATCATATTCGTCGGCTTCATTTGATTGATCGGAATGCCCGCCGTGATCACGACGCGGTCGCCAGAGTTCACGATGCCCATGCTTTTTAACAGCGCCGGCAGATCCTGGAGCAGCACATCGGTGTTGTAAAACAGCGGATTTTGCATCGCATAGACGCCCCACACCAAGACCAGCCGTTGCACGACGTCGCGCCTTGGGCTGATGGCGATGATCGGAGTATGCGGCCGCCACTTCGCCACCGACATGGCGATGGCTCCGGTTAAGGTCAAGCAGACGATGGCCTTGGCGTTGAGTTCATCGGCGGCCTCGCAGGCAGCGCGGGCGATGGCCTCGTGTACCTCCCATTTGTTGTCATGCCGCTCTAAGAAGTCGGTGCGGTAGCGCACTGGCCGCTTGAAGGTCCAGCCTTCGACTTCGTTGATCAGCCGCGCCATGGTGCGGACACACTCGACGGGATACTTGCCGCTAGCAACCTCGCCCGAAAGCATGACGCAGTCGGCACCATCCAAGACGCCGTTGGCGACGTCGGCCAACTCAGCGAGGGTTGGCTCGGGGTTCTCGATCATCGATTCCAGCATCTGCGTGGCGATGATCACTGGTTTAGCGAGCTTGGCGGCGGCGGCGATGATGCGCTTTTGGAAGCCCGGGACGCGTTCCACGCTGCCCTCGACGCCAAGATCGCCGCGGGCGACCATCAGACCATCGGCGACAGCACAGATGGCGTCGATCTCGTCGATGGCCGGGAGCTTCTCGATCTTGGCGATGACGGGAATATCCGCGCCCAAGGCCTGGATCATCTTTTTGACCTGCAACACGTCCTCAGGCCGTTGCACAAAGGACAGGGCGACAAAGTCGACGCCGTGGCTGATGCCAAAGAGCAGGTCGCGGCTGTCCTTCTCGGACAGGGCCGGCAAAGACAGCTTGGCTTCGGGAAAGTTGACGCCCTTGCGGCTTTTCAGGATGCCGCCTTCGAGCACGCGGACGATGACGTTGCTGCCTTCGATGCGCTCGATGAGCAGCGATAGGAGGCCATCGTCCATGAGCACGCGCTGGCCGACAGCGACATCGTGCACCAATTCACGGTGGTCGATAGGGATGATCTCGGGAACCGTTTGCTCGATGCCGTAGGCTAGGGTGTAGGTCTTGCCGGTGATGATCTCTTGCTTGTCGCCAAGGATCTTGCCGGTGCGGATCTTGGGACCTTGGAGATCTTGGAGCAGGGAGACTTGACGGCCGCTTTCACGGGCCAGACGGCGTACGAGATCGATGTTGGCGCGGTGTTGCTCGTGGGTGCCGTGGGAAAAGTTCAAGCGAGCGATATCGAGGCCAGCTTCGATCAGCTCGCGCAGCGTCTTTTCGTTCGAGGAGGCTGGTCCTAGGGTGCCGACAATCTTACAGTGGCGCACGGCCCTGCCGTCGGTGGCCTTGAAATCCTTCAACCCAGCCAGCCCAGAGGCGGTCAAATTGTTGGTGCCCGTCAGTCCCGTGCTCAACTCTGCCATACGCACTCCTCAGCCAAGGTCGATGGACCCCAGACTATATCGCCTTAACGCAACTTGAAACCATGATAAATCGCCAACGTTCCAACGAGGACGAAGGCGGCGGCGATCGTCGTGCGGACCGAGGCCAGGACGCGGGGACGAAAGCGGTCGTGACCTTTGCGCACCAGGTGGAATAGGACCCGAAACCACAGCGCATCGCCGAAGGCGACGCCGATCAAGAAGACCCCGAGGCGCCAGCCAAGGATGTCAAGATTGGTTTGCCGCTCGACCTGGTTAATGGTGAACACCCAAAACATCAAAAAAGCCGGGTTGGCGCCGCACATGAACGCCCCGAGCAGGAGGTCCTGTGCCGGACGGCGGTTGCCATTGGCAATCGGGCTGTGATGCTGCTGCTGGGCCTTCTTCAACAGGCTCAGCGAGCCTAAGACGACGAGAAAGGCGCCGCCAAGGACGGTCAACCAGCGCGCCACGGCACCTTCGTCCATAAAGGCGTGGTAGCCCCATGCAGCGAGCGAGGCATGGACGCAGTCCATGCCGATCACACCAAGGAGAAACCACCCCAGTTTGACCTGACGATTGGCGAGTATACGATCCGTGATCCAGAGGTTGATGGCCCCCAGCGGGGCCGAAGAACAAAACCCACCGATCAGTGCGGCTGCTAAGATGACTAACGGCTCAAGCATGCCGTGCTGCATAGGCGTTTCCTTTTATCTTGAAAGCCGATTGTACCGGTCTCAATGAGGATAACAAGATAAGGTGACGCTAGTCCGCACTTACGGTCAAAATAAGCTGCCCGATCGCCGCAACTATTACAAAAGTATATTATAAAATCAATAGGTTATAGAAAATCGTCGAGCTTCGCTGAAATAAAGTTTTGGCCTCCAGCTCCGATAGCGAAGACGAAGGCCCTTAGGTGCCGTGGTGAGGGCTTTGCGGTAGGGAAGGGGACTGGTGTGAGGACCTTGGTGAGGACGTCCTTTGGCGCATAACGAAAACAGGCTCGTAGGTAAGCGTATTGCCGATCGCTACTGCATTACCGGTGAAATCGGTAAGGGTGGCATGGGCGTCGTCTACCGAGCGATCCCATTTGATGATCCATCGCACTCGGTGGCCATTAAGGTCATTCAGCGCTCGGGACGACTTGGCTTCGATGATTTGATGCGCTTCCAGAAGGAAGCCTCGCTGATGAGTCAGCTGCATCATCCAAACATCGTCGTGTTTCATGAACTTGGGTTGTTCGGTCGCGACCAAACCGAAGAGGACGGCCTAGAGGCGGGCTACTATATCGTTATGGAGATCGCCGATGGCACCAACCTCAAGGAGAGCTTGGCGCGCGATGGGCGTAAGGACCTCGCCTACTTTTTCCAAGTCGGTCTACAGGTGTCGACCGCTTTGGACTATACGCACGGCAAAAACATCATTCACCGTGACATCAAGCCGCACAACATCATCGTTGGCCAGGCCTGGCGCGATCAGCGCGGTGTGATGGTCAAGGTGCTCGACTTTGGCGTCGCCCGGTTGGCCGAGGCGATCAGCCATACCAGTAAGGATCCACAGATCGCCCAGGTCTTCGAGGAGGCCGCCGGCACTCCGCTGTACATGGCGCCCGAGCAGACGGCGCTGATGCAGGCGCCAGTCGATCACCGCGTCGATCTCTATTCGCTCGGATGCGTCCTCTACGAACTACTCGCGGGTAAACCACCGTTCACAGCGAATACGCGGGATAAACTGGAAAAGCAGCACGTCTTTGCCGAACCCGAACCGTTGACCAATCTGCGTCCGGATATTCCAGTCATCGTCGAAAAGATCGTCCATAAACTCCTGGCCAAGCATCCGAACGATCGCTACCAGACGGCCTTCGCCCTGCATGCGGACTTGATGCGCGCCAAAGTCCTCTTTGAAAAGGGTGCCCGTGCGGTCAGCGTCTCCTTTCCTTTAGGCCTTAAGGACCGCTTCCAGGCGGTATCCGCGCAGCTGACCCTGGTCGGTCGCGACAAGGAGCTGGAGACCTTGATCTCCGAGTATGACAGCGTCGCCAAGGACAGCGGTCGCAGCCGCCTGACTTTGATCCGCGGCGCTGCCGGGATCGGTAAATCACGCCTGATGGCTGAGTTTCAGTCCAACCTCGCCAGGCGCAAGGTGCGGTTTGTCAGCGGGCAGTTCTCACAGCACGAAAACTCACTTCCCTTTAATGCCTTGGCCAACGCCTTTAACGAATACCTGCATCGGATCTTGAAAAGCCATCCCCACGAGGCCGAAGAGCTGCGCCGTCGCATCAAGACCATGCTTGGCCCGCTAGCACACCGCATCGCCGACGTGGTGCCTGGGCTTAAGCCGTATTTGGCTGGTATTCCCGAGGAGGACCAAGAGGCCGGATTGAACCCCGTGGCTGGCGATGTCAGCACCAACAACGATGCCTTCGCCACCTTTGCCAAGGCTTTTTCCGACTTTACTAAGTGCTTGGGCACCGACAACCAGCCGATCGTTTTTCTCTTTCACGATCTGCACTGGGCCGACGAAAAGAGTTTGGACTTAATCGACACCTTCTTTACGAATGCCAACACGCTGCGTTTCTACCTGGTCGTCAGTCAACGCTCCGGGATGCATCACGTCAACGTGCGCTTTAACCAGTTTATCGCCAAGTTTAGCAAATTAAGGCGCCGCTATAGCGATATCGAACTCGGCCGCATCGATAGGCCGGGCATTAAACGCATCGTCGCCAATATGTTGTCGTCCCCCGACAGCGTGAGCGATGAGCTGGTGGTTTATCTCGATGAACAATCGAAGGGCAACCCGATGCACTTAGTCGAGTTGACCAGGACCCTGGTCGCTCGAGATTTAATCTATCCCCGCTCCATGACTGGTGTCTGGGAGTATGACCTGAAGGCCCTGCGCCTGACCCAAGTGCAACTCAATACGATTGATTTAGTCCTTAGCCGCATTCTCGAATACGGCGAGTTCGATCGACAACTACTCGGTGTCGCCTCGACCGTTGGTCTCACCTTTCAATTTGAGGTCTTGCTCCTCGGCGGGAGGTCGCAGAGCGTACCGGTGATGAAGGCCGTCCAGCGCGCCGTAGACGAAGGACTATTCGTCCGCGTGACCGACGATAACGACCTGCGCCACCTCGGTAAGACCTTTATGTTCGCGCATAAAAAGGCGCGTGATGCGATTTACGACAGCATCGAGCCGGAACGCCGCAGGCAGCTGCACCGGGCGATCGGTGAAAAGCTCGAAGCCTCGGTGCCTAAGCCTTCGGAGAAGACACTGTTCGCCCTGGCCCATCACTTCAATGCTGCCGTCGGCGCCTTAGGCACCAGCGACCGGAGTCTGGCGGCCCGCTGCCTAAAATACAATAAGCTCGCCGGTCATGCCGCCTATAAGAGCGGTTCTTGGCAGACCGCCGAACGCTACTATGAAAACGCTTGGCGGATTATGGGCGCTTGGGAGGGCAAGATTGCCACCCCAGTCGAATCGGCCTTCGTGCAGGAGACGCTGGCCGATCTCGCCGCCGTGCAACGGCGCCACGGCCGTGCCTTGCGCGCTTATCGCCAGCTGCTGCTGCTGCCGCTGCCGCCCGAGATGCGCGCCAATATCGCTTACAAAACTATCTATTTTCAAATGGTCGGAGGCGTGGTCAGTGAAACCGCGACGCTGATCACCAACACCCTACGGATGTTAAAACGCGCGCGCGCTAGTCTCAATTTGGTCAGTAGGATCGCTTTTGCCTGGTCCATTCTGAACGATCTGTTACCGGTTCAGTTTCGCAATAGGCGACTCTACCGTGGTCTACTGCTAGCATACAACCGTCGCAATGAAGACGGCGACCAGCTCGATCGTCGTTACCCAGCGGTACGGCTTTACCTCGTGGCGACCTTGCTGCATCTGCAAGACCGCAAGTACCTGGCATTGATGTATCACGACCTGGCGCTTCGCGAGGTCTTGGCTGGTCGCGCATCGCCGGCCAGCGCGGTCAAGGCGGTTGCCGATCGTTCCGCGGTATTGGGCTACCTCGGATTTACGCGGGCGGCTTACCGCTACTTCGATATGGCGATGGACGTTGCACGCGCTTCAAAGCAGGACAGCGTCTATGGATATGTGGCTTTGCTGCGGGTACTGACTCTGGATTATGTCAAGGGTCGCCACGAGGAGATCAGCGACAACCTCAAAGAGGCCATGCAGTACCTAAGGCCCAACGACGAACGCTTGGGCTACGGTATGGGACTGCTGTTTAAGACCTACCGCGAGTTGAGCCGCTGCAACTTCACGGGCCTGTATAACTATGCACAACAGATGCCGGATACTTTGCCAACGCGCAACTGGCTACCGCCGCGCTCGGTCGCCTTGATGCTCTATGGCTACCTGCTGCAGGGCTCGCGTGACAGCATGGTGCGACATGGTGAACACTTTTTGAAGCGGCGGCAAGTCGTCGCGAGCCGCAAGGGCGACGTCTTCGTGGCGGCGATCCACACCTTGATTTCTTTCGCTCGCGGCGAAATCGATAAGACCAGGGAGTCCTATGTTCGGACCGTCCACGACTTCGTGACGCCGGGCAACCGCGAATTTCTCTTCCCATTTGAGGAGGATTTTCTCGGGATGTTCGCTCTGACCTTCCCCGTGCTGTTTGGTCAGGAGTACGGTCGTCCTTTGATGCGAGCCAAGGAATTAAACGTACTGCTGCTTAAGCTGCGCCGTCGCGTGGGCCTTCTTAAGGGACAAAATCGTGCCGTGCCCCTGCTCCTTAAAGCTAGGATCGACGAGCTGCTGGGCAATTCGCGGAATATCCGCGAGACCTACGATCTGGCGCTCAAAAGCTCACAAGTAGGGGGCAACAACCTGGTGCAGGTATTTGCCTACCTTTGGTTTGGCACGCACCTGCTCGAGAAGTGGCAAAAGCGCGACTACATTCGGCGCGCCTTTTTGCTGGCGACAAAGCTCGAGCTGGTGACGATCGTCGATTATACCCGTAAGCTGATGGAACATCGCAACATCGTCGTCGCGGATATGCTGCCTTCTCGTACCTCCAAGACTGAGCCTACCAAGTCAGAAGCTGAGATTCTCAGTTCGAAGTCCCGACTGATCACCGAACATCTGCATCACATCACACGAGCCATCGAGGCGGAAACGCCGATCGAAACCGACCTGAAAAAGAGCTTCGGCATTCTCGCCAAGCACTACTTTGGCGCGCGTCTTTACTGCATTGTCAGCGATAGCAAGGGCCAGCCGCAGATCTTTTATCCGGACAACATCGATGAGGTGGGGGGGGCGGCCAGCGCTGCCGTGATCGCCTACATCGAACCCTATTTTAACATTCGCTCCACCCTGTTTTTGCCGCTCACCGATGCGCCGTGGAGTCGCTCCGAGGATGCGGCCAGTGCAAGTCAGTTGACCGGCAAACCCAAAGCCCCCGAGTCGGCCGAAGAGATCGAGGCGGCCGATACCCCGCAGCCGCAAGTTGATATCCGTGGCGCTGCAACGATCGCCGAGCCGCGGATTGATGAGATGATGGCTCTTAGCACCGCGGTGGTTAGCCGGGGACTGGGGATACCAGCCGCGGCGCAGGGTATGACCGGCATTTCACAGTCCGCCGCCGTCACCGCAAGTGTTCGTCGCCCGAAGATACCGCGTCGCAACCAGTCGGCTATGCCGATGAGTGCGCTGATCCCGATGCGTTCCCACGTCAGCAGCCTTGGCGCAATCTTTGTTGAGGATATCGGCAACCTCCTCGGTCGCGACACGACGTTCTGCCGGCAAGAGCTCGACCAGTTTGGCTCGCAGGTCGCCCTGATGCTGGAGCGCAAATCCGGGATTGAAGGCACCCGCCTTAAAACCGACGATGGTTCGCTCGCGTCGAGCGCCAACGCCATGTATCAGTCCGCCTCGTACACCATAGAGCCAGTTGCTTGGCTGAAAACCTCCTATTATGGTCGCCTGCGGGCGCAACGGGAGACCTCGTGGTTTCTCGGACTCAAGTTTGGTCCAGACAACTACGTCCTCGCCTACTGCGTTCTAGCCGGTCACGAACCCGTGCGTGAACGCATCGGCTCGATGCTGTGGCATCATCTCTATGTCATCCGTGCACTGGCCGTCGCCTCTGGTCGCCGCGACGTCGAGGTGGCCGACCTGCGCGAGGAGTTCCAAAGCCTGTTTGCCTCGCTGGGCATTGCTTCGCAGCTGGAGAGTATCGCCCTGTCGTTTACCGTCTTTAACCGCGAAAGCCGTGTCGCCGCGAGCGGTCATTTCGGTCCGTCCCGCCCCTTCGTCATCGGCACGGAAAACATCGTGGCACCGTTCAATGACGTGGTGCTTACCTACGCAAATGGCCGCGACCTACGCTACTGGGAGGTCACGGCGTCGCTGGATGGACCGCATACCTATTTGTTGAGCTACGACACCAGCAAACTCGACCTGACGCCGGGCGACAGTGTCCAGCGCAAGGTCGCCGCGACCCTGATGGATGTGTCGGGAGGCGAGGAACTGCACCGGGTCTTGGCTAGTTTAGTCGGTGCGGTGAACTTGCCGCGGTATTACCTTGCCGCCAAAATGCTGCCTGGGGTGGAGGCGGACTCCCTGCCGGCTCTGGGGCGGGTCGATTGACGTGGTCATCCTGCTGCAGGGTTTTGACCAAGGCCCCGCTAGATTTATGGTAAGCATCTGAAATCAATTGACTCACTTTTGCATTCAGGCGACAGTCTGAAGCCAAATCGCCAGCGTGTGGCTAGCCGCCCCAGCCACTTCCGCGTATACTCAGGGCTTAAGCCAAGGTTGAGGAGTCTAATATGGTGCTGATGGGCATTCCCTCCATTACTGAATTGATCATTATTTTTGGCGTGGTCTTTCTCCTGTTTGGGGCCAAGAAGCTGCCCGAACTAGGCGGAGCCATAGGCGAAAGTATCAAGAACTTTAAAAAAGGCATCAAGGACAACGAGCACGATGTCGAGGCCAAAAAGGTCGAGCTCGCTAGGCTTGAGGCGCAGCAGGCGCAGCAGGCCCAGCAGGTGCAGCAGGCCCAACCGAAGCCGCCGATCGATGTGGTGGCGAAACCGCCAGAGAGCTAACCCAGGCGCGGTGGTCGCCTGCCGCCTTTCACCACCGAAGTAGCCGATGCTCGATCCAAGTGGACTATTCGCACGTAAGTTGCTGTTGGTCACCGGTAAGGGGGGGATCGGCAAGACCCTGATCGCGGCTGCGCTGGGGCAGCAAGCCGCAGCTTTGGGTAAGCGCACCCTGCTGGTCGAGAGTGCGGCTTGCGACCAGCTCGCGCCGCTTTTTGGCAGTCCGGATACCGACCACGTGGAGCGCAACGTTGCGCCCAACCTCGACTGTATCAACCTCCTGCCGCCGGACAATTTTCGCGCCTATGTCACCAAATACCTGGGGCAGCGCCGCCTCTACGACACGGTGTTTAATCACAAGGTCGTGAACAGCTTCATCAACACGATCCCCGGTCTGACTGAAGTCATGCTGCTTGGACGCTTGTTTTACCATGCCGAATTGGACAAGAACGGTGTCTACGACCTGGTCGTCTTTGACGCCTTTGCGTCGGGGCACTTCTTGAGCTTGATGACCACCCCGCAGGCGGCGATCAATGCCGGATTCGGCGGCCCTTTGGCCTCGGAGACGACGCGGGTGCGCGATTTTTTAGCGGATCAAAGCAAAACCGGCATTGTTTACGTCGCGACTCCAGCCGCCTTGGTCGTCAGCGAAACCCTCGACGTGCTGCCGCAGTTGCAGGCCAAGTCGCCGGCCAAGGTTGCCCAGGTGGTGCTCAACCGCGTGCCAGGGCAGCCGCATCCTGACTTGATCAACACCGCCTCCGGGGCTTATCTGCAGCGCCGCTTCGTCGCGGCGACCGAGGCCGAAAAGTCCCTGTCGGCTGGACTCGTGGAGCTTGGACTGACCTATGCCGCCCTGCCCGACCTAGGCTTTATCGACGAGCCGCTTGCACCGGACTTTGCCACGGCTTTCTTTGCTCTTTGAGGATGCGATGATGGATGCCCCGCGGTCGCTTGCGACCATAGTCAAGTCCAGTCGAGTCGTGGTGCTGCTCGGTGCGGGTGGCGTCGGCAAGACCACGTCGTCCATCGTCATGGCGCTGCTGGGCGCGCGCATGGGGCGCAAGGTGGCGTTGCTGAGCATCGACCCAGCTAAGCGCCTGGCTGCGGCCTTAGGGATTCCCCTGGGCAATCAGCTACGGCGGATTGTGTTGCCTGCAGACTGGGGCGGGGAGGCTGGTGGCAGTGTCGATGCGGCCATGCTCGACCAGAAGGCGGTGTTTGATTCCATGGTCCAGCGGCATGCTCCGTCTGACGCCGTGGCGGCGAAGATCCTGGCGCATCAAGTCTATCGGGCTGTGTCGAGCAATCTGGGCGGTCCTCTTGAGTATATGGCGTTGGCCAAGCTGCAGGAGCTGGTCGATGATCACCGCTACGATATGATCGTCCTCGATACGCCGCCCGACACTCAAGCCCTGGATTTTCTCGCGCGGCCGAATATGCTGGCGGGGTTTACCGATAATATGGTGATGACTTGGCTGGTGAAGCCATTTATCTTGGCCAGTCGTTTTGGTCTGGGCAAGCTGTTGTCCGCTAGTGAAAAGTTGATGGGCGGCATTGCCAAGGTGACTGGCGTGCATGCCTTGCAATCGTTTGGCGAGTTTCTGGTGCTGATGCAGGAGGTCATCGCTGGTCTTAATAAGTCCGGCGAGCGAATCGTCTCCATGCTGCATCAAGAAGACACCCGCTTTATGCTCGTCACCGTGCCGAATGCCGCGGCTGTACGCTCGGCCATGAGCCTGCTGACGCAACTTGAGGCCCTTGGCTATGGGGCCGAATTGCTGCTGTTCAATAAATGCCTCCCGGTCGACGTGGCGGTCGAGCTGGAAGCCTCCGACGAGGCGTCGAGTCCCGAGCTGGCGCGGCTGCGGCGCCGCGCTGCGGGCGAGGTCGGCTTGATCGCCAAGCTGACGGCGGCTGCGACCGGCGGACCGGTCACCCCGCACTTGCTGCGTTTGGCCGATGAGGAACAAGAGATTGGTAGTCTTGAAGCCCTGCGGATTTTAGTCGATAAAATCGCCGTGCAGTAGTCGTGGTCAGCCAGCGCAATTTGGCATAACCTGACAACACCAGCGAAGCAGGCTAAACTATGGAGAGGTGTTCCTGCCATCCGCTGCAATAAATCCGTGTTTGCCCCCCTGCCCCGATGATCCGAAGTTTCAGAGTCCTGAGGCCAAATTTTTATGAGCGAAGCGGTGTCGGCAAAAAAGCTGCCTGTAGCCGTCTCAGCCGTCGAATGGTTGGGTCGCGGCATCATCGGCATGGTTGCCGAATGGCGCTATTTTGTCGCGTTCGTGCGCCAGGTCGGGGTGTGGACGGTGCGTCGGCCGCACCGTGTGGGACTGTTGTTTACGCATATGGAATTTATCGGCAATCAATCCCTCAATATCATCATCGGCGCTGGTGTCGCCGTCGGTGCGGTGTTTGGCCTGCAGATCGGTGCGATCTTTGTCGTCTTCCGCGCCGAAAGCATGATGGGTGCTGCCACCGGCAAAGCCCTGTGTCAGGAGTTAGCGCCGCTGATCACGGCGATTTTGATCACCGGACGCGCCGGGGCGGCGATGACGGCTGAGATCGCCACGATGAAGGTCAATGAACAAGTGGACGCGATGGAGGCCATGGCCACCGACCCCATCAGCTACCTCGTCGTGCCGCGGGTGCTTGCATCGATGTTGATCATGCCCCTTCTTTGTTCAGTCTTTATCTTTACCGGGGTGCTCGGCTCCTTTCTTGCTGGTACGCTCCTATTTCATGTGGATGAAGGCTTGTTCGTACAAAAGATCACGACTTTGGTCACGAGCAAGGATATCTGGCGCGGTCTTAGCAAGGCTTTTGTCTTTGCCGCAATCATGGCGGTCATCTGCTGTCGCTACGGTCTGCGCGCGTCCGGCGGGGCTAAAGGGGTCGGCATTGCCACGACCAACGCAGTGGTGGTGACGCTGTTGGCGATGCTCGCGGTGGACGTGGTGCTGACCTATTTTCAGATCATGTGGTGAACATGGACGTTGTCGAATTTAAAGGCGTCAGCAAAAGCTTCGGTAAGCGCCGCGTGCTCGACCGTCTGGATCTGCATATTCCGCAAGGAAAGATCACCTTCATCCTCGGTAAATCCGGCGAGGGTAAGTCGGTGACGATCAAGCACATCATGGGACTGCTAAAGCCCGATGCCGGCCAGATCATCGTCGATGGCGAGGATATCGTCGGTAAAACCAAGGAGGAATTTCGCCAGTACCGCAAGAAGTTCGGCATGCTCTTTCAACACGCCGCCCTGTTCGACAGTATGACGGTTGGCGAAAACGTGCTGTTTCCCCTGATGGAACACCATCGGACCTCCATGCAGACGATGTTGACTAGGGTCGAGGAGGTGTTGGCCCAGGTCGGTCTGCCAAACATCCAACATAAGTATCCGACCGAGCTGTCGACCGGCGAAAAAAAGCGCGTCGGGCTCGCCCGTGCCTTGGTCACCAAGCCGCATATTATCTTGTATGATGAGCCGACGACGGGGATGGATCCCCTGGTCTCGGAGATGATCGATGGCTTAATCGTGCAGATGAGCAAGGAAGAACAGGAGCTCACCTCGATCGTCATCTCACATGATCTGAAAGCGGCCTTGCAGACGGCGGATTATATCGTTTTTCTCTACCAGGGCAAGGTCGCTCTGGCCGGTACGCCGGCGGCTTTTCGTGCCGCCAAGGACCCGGTGGTACGGCAGTTTTTCTCGGGCAAGGTCGAAGGGCCGATGGAGTTTTTATGAGTCGCACTCAACTAATCGCCGCGCTTGCCGATAGCTTGCTGAGAGAGCTATTTTCTGTAGAAAGCAGGTTTGACCATGCTTAAGTCCTTTGGGACCGAGTTTAAAGTTGGTCTTTTTGCCATCGTCGCTGTGGTCGCGCTTGGCTATATGTTTTTTGTTTTAAGTCCCGAAGCCTTCGTACGCAAAAAATACAAACACTACTATACGGTCTTAGAGAATGCCGCGGGCATCGTCACCAAGACCCAGGTGAAGACCTCCGGGGTGACCATCGGTAGGGTCACCGAGGTCGCGCTGAACGATGGCCACACCCGGATCGGTCTAAACATTGAACAGTCGATCCCCATACCGGTCGGCTCAAAGCTCGAGATTCGCAGTGTCGGACTCCTTGGCGACAAGCACTTAGAGATCGTCCGCCCGCGCGACACCGGTGATGAAATCCCCCAGGAGGGCTTAATTCCCCAAGCTACGGAGGGCACCGACCTCGAGGGCCTCATCGGCATGGTCGGCAGCATTGCTAAGGACGTTAAAAAAGTCACGACGACTCTGTCCAGCGTCCTTGGCTCCGCCGAGGGCGAGCGGAGCATGCGGGATATCATTAATAATATTCATGAGTTGACTGCTGATCTCAAGGAGACCTCGGCGACCTTGCGCAGTGTCGTCGGCGATCGCCGCGGTGACCTCAACGACGTCGTCAGCAATGTCCGTGACGGCGTCCGCGACCTGCGCACGGCGGCTGCGAATATCAAGGACGTCGCCAGCAAGGAAAACAAAGAGAAGATCGACCGTATTCTGGCGCAGTTCGACAACTCGATGGGCGACGTACGCGGCTTGACCAAGAACATCAATCTCATCTCCGAAAAGATCGAGAAGGGTGAGGGGACCGTCGGCAAGCTGATCAACGATGACACAGCGATCACCGAACTCGAGGGTGCGATCAAAGACATTCGCAAGGTGCTGGCTCCCGCCACCAAGCTCGAGGTTGCAGTCGATGTCCACGGCGAATACCGCCGCGACCGCTCGTCGCAGTACTACATCAACCTGCTATTTAAAACCCGGCCTGATCGTTACTACCTGCTCGGTTTGACCGATACGACCTACGATACCGATGAAGAGACCGTCACCACCGATACGAGTAAGAACACCCCAAACAGCACGCGCACCGTCTACCGCGACAAGAAGCAAAAGGCCCTACGCTTCAATGCTCAAGTGGCCAAGCGCTGGTACTGGTTCGCGGTGCGTGCTGGCTTGTTTGAAACCACCGGCGGCATCGCCGCGGATATGTATTTCTGGAGTGATCGCTTCAAGCTGACGACCGAGGCCTTCGAGTTCGACACGCGCAACAAGGCCGTCCGTCGCAATGGCCACTTTAAGGCCTATGGTAGCGTCCTCTTCTATAACCACATCTACGCGATGATCGGCCTTGACGACATGAGTCGCACCAATCCCAATACCAACAAGGCGCGCGATCTTCGCGAGAGCGTCTTCTTTGGTGGTGGCTTGGCATTCAACGACGACGATTTGAAGGCTCTGTTTGGCACGGCGGCGCTGTTTGCGCGCTAGGTGATGGGGCATGGTCGGCTTATAGCCGCCCGCTAAAGCTCTTGGCGATCTGCGTGAACTCCAGGGTGAACGCATCGCCGCGCCGCAGCGGCCCGACCCCTGCGGGCGTGCCAGTAAAGACCAAATCGCCGGGCACCAGGTCATTCGCCTTAGCGATGTGCGTCAGCAAGGCTGGCACGGAGTTGAGCATCAGCGCCGTATCACCCTGCTGGCGCAGTTGACCATGGACGCTAAAGGTAAAGGTGATGGAGTTATGGTCGGGTAGTTCGGTCGGTTCGATAAAGGCGCTCAGCAGGCTCGAACCGGCGAAGCTTTTTGCCGCAGTCCACGGCAAGCCCTGGGCCTTTAGCTGAGTCTGGACCTCACGGCGCGTGAGATCGATACCCAAACCAACCGCCTGCAGCACCTCCCAGCCGACGCTACAGCCGCGCGGCACGACTTGGCCAAGCAGCAGCACGAGCTCCGCTTCATGATGGAAGGTCTCGTCCGCGTATGCGAGATCGCCACCGCCGAGCGCACGCATTGAGCTCACCGATTTGAGAAACACGATCGGCTCGGTCGGCACCGCGTTGCCGAGCTCGCGGGCGTGCTCGGCGTAGTTACGACCGATGCAGTAGATGTTGGTCACCGGCACCAGGCGTGGGTGGCCAATGATGTGAATGCTATGCGGAGCAGGGTGAACGGTCATAGGTCTAGTGGTAGCACGGCTTGCGGCGGGTGCAAACTGCAGAGTAAGGCGTGAAAAGTTTTTGATTAATATTATAAGGTTATCATAATTGACTAAGTCAATATGTTATAAAAGCTTGATTTATTTTAAAACATTATATACATTGTAAGAACCTCTCCCAGCGAGGGGGTTTACTAGTGTCAGGCTTTCTCCGGTCCGCTTCATGTCCCACGTTTCGGTTCGATCTCTCCCGTTCCTCATCCTCTATTCCCCGTTCCTCATCCTCTATTCCCCATTCCCCATTCCCCATTCCCCATTGCTTAGGAGTTCCTCGATGCGTCTCTCCCGTTTTAGCTTGTCCCTTCCGGCTGCCATGCTTTGTAGCTTCGGTTATCTCAGCCCGCAAATCGCCCTTGCCGCT
>Ga0315274_10001571_pt1 | contig 35030 bp, 32 predicted proteins | sample YL17G02_20_MG_FD_203700 | JGI IMG/M metagenome (GOLD analysis project Ga0315274, IMG submission 203700) | Sediment microbial communities from Yellowstone Lake, YNP, Wyoming, USA - YL17G02_20 | ecosystem: Environmental > Aquatic > Freshwater > Lake > Sediment | place: USA: Wyoming | collected...
TGACGGCGAATCTGCCTCGCCACGTGCCGGGTGACGGCCGCAACTTCATCCCCAGGAGCTGCTCCGCAGCAGAGAGAACATCGAAGGCAGTGAGGATTCGAACGACTTTACCGTCATGAATATCCAAGACATCAACCCCCTCGATGTTCGCTCGACGGCCAGTGGGAGCATACCCGAGAGGCCGGAGTGTATGAAGATGCGATCCAGAGATACGCCATACAATCGCGCACCGACTGCCATCGGGGGCACTACATATCGGGGGCTGGATCTCGTATGTGAAGTCGGGGAACGCCCGAAGAACATCCTCGGCAAAAGCTCTCACGGCTGCCCGTCCGCGCACAGGAGGCTCCGGCATAGCAGGGTCATACCACTCGATGTCATGAGCCAAGAGCCCGATGAAATCATCGAGATTCCGGGCGTTCCAGGCATCCACGAGTCTCTGGACCACATCTGCTGACGTCGTGCAACTCGCTGACTGCATCTCTTACCGTGCCTCCTCACGCACTCTATGTTCCGGGTCCGCCCAACGCCGGCGTCAGCTGCATGCTGTAGGTAGGCTGCCCGTCTCTAAACAGGCACCACCTTCAGCGACCGCGCACGGGCTCTTAGGATTTCTTAGATCTGCCCGTTATCCCAAAGAGCGCAAAAAGCCCGAAGAGCCCATACAATCCATACAGGCCTTCATATCCCTCCCGCATACCAAGCAATCCAAGGAATCCCAGTAAGCCCAAGAATCCTAACGCTCTCGATCCCATCTAATCACCTCCCAGTTAAAACCCGAACTTCGTTGCTCGCCCCTTGTCAGTCTAGCTCAATAGAGACAATTCTGAATAATCAAATACCCCCGCAGCCATTGCTGCATAACCACGGACGCCTTCCACGTGAAAGACGGCATTTTACTTTAGATCAACACGTTCCTCAAGAGGAAATGAATGCGGACGTCCGATGCGCTTCGGGAGCTGCCCTCAGTCGAGCTCGATCTTCACGAGATCCACGAGCTCCGCGAATCGCCCCGCGATGTGCTTATCGGTGAGCCCGCGGAGCCGCTCGACAGAGAAGCTCTCGCAGGCGTAGCTCGCCGTGATCGTGCCATAGATCATCGCGCGGCGCAGGTGTCGTTCGTCGACGGACGGGGCGCTCGCGAGGTATCCCATGAAGCCCCCCGCGAAGCTGTCACCGGCGCCCGTGGGATCGAGGACCTCGCTCAGGGGATAGGCGGGCGCGAAGAAGCGGAAATCCTTCGTAAAGAGAAAGGCCCCGTGTTCACCCTTCTTGATAACGAGCGCGCGCGGCCCCATCTCGAGGATATCGCGCGCCGCGAGCACGAGATTCTTCCGGCCCGAGAGCTGCCGCACCTCCCCATCGTTCACGAAGAGGATGTCGATGCGCCGGAGCAGCCGCGCGAGCGATTCGGGCTTGCGCTCGATCCAGAAGTTCATCGTGTCGCAGCCGACGAACGGCCGCCCCTCTACCTGGTCGAGCACGTTTATCTGGATGTCGGGGTCGATATTTCCGAGAAAGAGCCATCGGCTCGAGCAGTACGACGCCGGGAGCTCCGGCCTGAATCGCTCGAAGACGTTGAGCTCGGTGCAGAGCGTCTCGCGCTCGTTCGGATCCTCGCCGTAGCGCCCGTGCCAGAAGAAGGTCTTGCCGCTCGATTTCACGATGAGCCCCTCGAGATCCACCCCTCGATCCTCGAGAATCGCCCGGTGCTCGGCGAGAAAATCGGCGCCGACCACCGCGACGAGCTTCACCGGCGTGAAATGGCTCGCGGCGAGCGAGAAATAGGTGGCCGAACCACCGATGACCCGCTCGGCCCTCCCCCACGGCGCCTCGACCGTATCGAAGGCGACCGTTCCGACGACGACGATGCTCATGTGATTCCTCTACATCTTTTCCGGCGCCGAGACGCCGAGAACGCGGAGCGACTCGGCGAGCACGATGCGGGTCGCCTCGGCGAGCATGAGCCGCGCCTCGCTCAGGCGCCGATTGTTCGAGACGATCCGGCAGACGTGGTAGAACCGGTGGAACTCCGCGGCGAGCTGCTGCGCATACGCGGTGAGGAAGTGCGGCTCGCGCGAGAGCGCGGCGCCCCGTATCAGCTCGGGGAATATCACGAGCTTCCTCATGAGCTCGATCTCCTCGGGCTCCGTGAGGAGCTCGACGCAGGAGGTGTCGGCCGGAAAATCCGCTCCCTCGGTCCGCGCATACGCGACGACGCTCGATATGCGCGCGTGCGCGTACTGCACGTAGTACACCGGGTTCTCGTCCGATTCCTTGCGGGCGAGGGTCAAATTGAAATCGAGGTGCGCAGAGGTCTTCCGCATGAGGAAAAAGAACTTCGCCGCATCAGCCCCGACGTCATCGACGAGGTCGCGGAGCGTGACGAACTCGCCGCCGCGCTTCGACATGCTCACGACCTTCCCCTCCTCGATGAGGCGCACCCACTGCACGATGAGCACCTCGGGCCAGCCCGCGGGGGCGCCGAGGACCTGCGAGGCCGATTGCAGGCGCTTGATGTGCCCGTGATGATCGGGCCCCCAAAGGTCGATGACCTGAGCGAAGCCGCGATGGAGCTTGTTAAGATGATACGCCGCGTCCGCGAGGAAGTACGTGGGCGACCCGTCGCTCCGCACGAGCACGCGGTCCTTCTCGTCCCCGAGCTCCGCCGAGCGGAACCATTGAGCGCCCTCCTCCTCGTACACGACCCCTCGCTCCTTGAGGAGGTCGAGGGCCCGCCAGATCTCCTTGTCGCGGTAGAGCTCCGACTCCCGGAAGAAATTGTCGTAACGCACGCCGAAATATTCCAGATCGCTCTGGACTAGCTGCATGATCCGCTCGAGCGCGGCCTGGCCGAACGCCGTGACCGCCGCGGCGTCCCCCAGCGCGAGCCACGCGCGCCCGTCACTCTCACCGATCTCCCGGGCGATATCGACGAGGTACTCCCCGGGGTATCCGTCCTCGGGAAACGGCACGTCCTCCCCGAGCCGCTGCCGGAACCTCGCGAGCAAAGACGCCCCGAGCTTTCCGACCTGCGAGCCGGCGTCGTTCACGTAGTACTCGGCCTGCACGTCGTGGCCGACTTTGCGGAGAATATTGACGAGAGTGGCGCCGATCGCCGCCGCGCGCGCCGAGACGATGACGAGCGGGCCCGTCGGGTTCGCCGAGACGAACTCGACCTGGAGCTTTTGCCCCTTCCCGAGATCCGAGTCGCCGAAGGCGCCCCCGAGCCGCACGATCTCCTTCACCTCACCCGTCACGTATTTGTGCGCGAAGGCGAAGTTGACGAATCCGGGCCCCGCGACCTCGACACGGTCGACGAAACCGGCCTCGAGCGACACACGCGCCGCGATCTCCCCGGCGAGCTCCCGGGGATTGCGTTTGAGCTTCTTCGCCATGACGAGGGCGACGTTCGACGAGAGGTCCCCGTGCGTCGTATCGTCGGGACGCTCGATCTGGATCTCGCCCTTCTCGAACGATAGCCCGAGCCCCTCGAGCGCCGCGGAGAGGGCGGCGCGCACCCGCTCGCTCGCGGAGGCCGTCTCCCGCGCCATATCGCCGGGCGCCGCGCCATGTCGCGCCGCGGCGCCACTTCGCGCCTTATCGCGCTCAGTCGTCATCGGAAAACACCTCGCGCGGCGCGTCTCCCCAGAGGCGCTCGAGCCCGTAGAACTGTCGCACCTCGGGGCGAAAGATGTGGACGACGACGTCGAAACAGTCAATGAGGATCCAGCGGGCCGACTCGAGCCCCTCGACGCTGCACTTCATGCCGCTCTCGTCGAACGCCTCGAGGATCGCCTCGGCGATGACCTTCGCCTGGACTTCGCTCCCCGCCGAACAGATGAGGAAGTAATCGGTCATACTCGAAATCTTCTTGAGGTCGAGGAGGACGATACCCTCCGCCTTCTTGCTCAATGCTATCCTGATAATCTTTTTCGCGAGCGTCTTCGGTGCAATCTTCGTCAATTTAGTTCCAGACCCCCTTTACCTGCGTGCCGCACGCGGGGCATTTTCCCCCCGGAGCGAGAACCTCCGCCTCGTACCCCGTCCTCCGCACGACGGCCTCGCCGCACTTCGCGCAGCGCGTATCCTCGGTTCCGTCGATCGAAATATTGCCCACGTAAACATAGCGAAGCTTCTTCTTCGCGATGGTGAACGCCCTTTCGAGCGTTTCCTTCGGCGTCGGGGGCCGGTCGTTCATCCGGTACTGCGGGAAGAAGCGCGAGAAATGGAGCGGGATGTCGCTCGAGACCCCCGCGAGCCAGTCGACGAGATCCTCGAAATCCTCCGTCGCGTCGTTGAGCCCCGGAATCACGAGGTTCGTCACCTCGACGTGCGAGACCGCGGAGGCGATCTCGATGAACCGCTTCACCGGCTCGACGCGCCCGCCGCAGATCTCCTTGTAGAATTCGTCCCGGATCCCCTTGAGATCGACGTTGAAGGCGTCGATGAGGGGCGCGATCTCGCGCGAGGGCTCTTCGTTCAGAAACCCATTCGTGACGAGCACCGATTTCAGCCCCTTCGCGCGCAGGAGCGGCACGGCGTCCTTCAGGTATTCGAACCACAGGAGGGGCTCCGTGTAGGTGAAGGCGACCCCGATCGAGCCCCCGCGCGAGGCGAGGGCGCAAAGCTCCTCGGGCGCGAGGTACTGCGTCGAGACGAGCTCCTGGGAGATGTGCCAGTTCTGGCAGTTGTCGCAGGCGAGCGTGCAGCCGTTCGGCCCGATCGAGAGGATCACGCTCCCCGGCATGAAATGATAGAGCGGCTTCTTTTCGATGGGGTCGAGATTCGCCGCGACGGTGCGCCCGTACGAGACCGCGAAGAGCGTGCCGCCGCGGTTCTCGCGCACGCCGCATTTTCCCGCAGCGCCGTCGGCGATCCCGCACAGGTGCGGGCAGAGGCGGCAGCGGACCTTCAGCCCCTCGAGCTTCTCGTAGTAGAGCGCCTCCTTATTTGCAGAAGGCATGAACCCGCTCCACGACGTAATCGCTCGCCACGAAGAGGGCGTCCCGCTCGGGGGAGGAGCTCACGTCCATGAGATGCCCCTTTGCTTGCTCGGCGAAATCCTTCGCCTTGCGGAGCGAATACTCGACGCCCCCGTAATCCTGGACGAAGGAGACGACCTCCCCCCAGTGCTTCTTCTTGTCGAAGCTTACGGTGAAGAGGTCGCTCACGCGCTTGCGCGCCGGCTCCGGGGCGTTCCGGAACGCCGTGATGAACGGAAGCGTCACCCGTCCGTCCGAGAAATCAGATGCGGTGGGCTTCCCGAGATCGCGGTCGGCCGCGACGTAGTCGAAGAGGTCGTCGACGATCTGGAAGGCGAGCCCCATGTTCTTCCCGAACCGCGAATAGAGGTTCCGGTGCCCGTTTTGCTCGCCGCCGAGGAGCGCGCCGCACTCGCACGAGGCGGAGAAGAGCGCCGCCGTCTTCTTGTAGATCATGTCCATATAGTGGTCCTCGCTCAGGTCGAGCGTGCGCCTGAGCTGGAGCTGCATGAGCTCGCCGACGCTCATATCGTGCGTGACCCGCGCGAGTATGTCCATGACGTCGAACATTCTCGCCTCGGCGAGGCAGGAGAAAGCCATCGAGTAGAGATAGTCGCCGATGAGGGTCGCGGCGTCGCTTCCCCAGCGCGCGTAGACGGTGGGTTTCCCCCGCCGCACGAGGTGGTCGTCGATGATGTCGTCGTGAACGAGGGTCGCCGTATGGACGAGCTCGACGGCGAGCCCCGCCGTGACCGTGTCATGCTCCGGGCTTCCCGCACTCCTCGCCGTGAGAAAAAGGATCGTCGGCCGTATGCGCTTTCCCGGCCTGTCGTTAAGATACGTGCAGATGTTCTCGATGAGCGGAACGTCGGAATCGAGTATTTCCTGAAGCCTGGTTTCGAGGGATTCGAGCTCGCCCTGGACGAGAGACTGTATGGGCCCGAGTTTCTTGATATCCGATTGATTCATGTGCACTAAATTAGCATGGAAAACGGCCCCTGTCAAGGAGTCCCCGTTTTCCTCCGCTTCTCGATGAGGAGAGAGGCGACGAGGCTCGCGAAAAAAAGAAAGCAGAGCGGCACCGCCATGAAGACCTGGGAGACGGGATCGGGGGGCGTGAGCACGGCCGCGACGCTGAAGATGACGATGATCGCCCATCTCCATTGCCTGAGAATCGCGCGCGCCGAGACGACCCTCATCCAGGTGAGGAGGATGACGACGAGCGGAAGCTGGAAGACGAGCCCGAAGGCGAAGCAGAGCTTCGCGACGAAGCTGAAGTATTTCTCGACGGACAACAGCGGGATCAGCCGGTCCGTGCCGAACGTGATGAAGAACTTGAGCACGAGGGGCATCATCACCCAGTAGGCGAAAACGAGCCCGAGATAGAAGAGAACGATGGAGCCCGCGATCATGGGTTGAACGAGGCTTCGCTCCCTCTTGAACAGCCCCGGCGAAACGAACCGCCACACCCTGAGAAAGAGATAGGGGAACGAGACGAGAACCCCGAGGATGAAGCTCAGCTTCATCCTGATCATGAAGGCCTCGACGGGGGAATAGAAGTAGAGATTCTTGACGGGCAGGTTGCGGATGAGAAAGTCGAGGGCCTGCGCCGAGAAAAACCAGATGACGACCGACGAGCCGAACCACGCGATGAAAGACGCGATGAGCGTCGAACGCAGCTCCTCGAGATGATCGAGGAGGTGCATCTCACGGAGATTCTCTTTCCGCTCTTCCGCCACCACTGCCCCGCGTCATTTCTGCAGCGTGATCTCTGTGTACCGCGTGACCGCCGTCGCGCGTTTCGTTTCCTTGTCGGTCAGGGGATCCTTCGCGACGGTGTTGCCGCGTATTTCGACGGTCTGCTTCAGCTCGACGATATAGCCGCCCGGGACGGCGATCTGCGCCTTCACGTCGACCTTGCCGTCCGCGACGAGCGTCCCCGCCGGCGTCTCCGAGTTCATCTTGAGAACGCCTTTCCCTTCGACGGCGGCGATCTCGATGTTCCCTCTGGTCTCGATCTTCTTCAGGGTGTAGACGACCTCTCCCTTGATCTCCGGTTCCTGCCCCTCCTTCATCCCTTCCACGATCTCCCTCTTCCAGCTCTCTCCGATCGCGACCGTAGAATCGGGAAGATCGACGAACCAGGTGTCGACGGCGTCACGCAGGTCGTTGACGTTCCTCAGACCGGGTATGTTGCGCCCCGGTTCGAAACGGACGACCTTGCCGGCGCGCGACACGAAGACCCTGATATCGGCTCCCTCGAGCTTGATCGGAGACTCCCACTCCTGAAGCTGACCGCCCATGACGAGGCTCGATTTGATCTTGATGAACTTGAGACTGACCCTGGCGTTCCCCGTGGAATCCGGCTCCCCCGCGTACGACATGTCGACTTCGGAGGTTTGATTCATCGAGACGTCCGTACCGCCGTAGTTCTGTCCGGTTTGGGCGAAGTCCTTGTAATGGAGAAGCGTCCCTTCCGGCAGGCCGAAGGCGAGCGTACACGACGATTTCTTCTCCTCGGCCCTCGGGGCGGCGCACCAGACCGCCTGGAACGCGAGAACGATCGCGACGCACGTGACCAAGGGGAGCACCGAACGGGACCGCCCGTGTGGCGACATTTCGTGACCTCCTTACCGAGCGATATGACCCTTCTTCTCGAGCAGGCTCCGCAGCTCGTCGAGAAACTGCGTGACGTCCTTGAATTCACGGTAGACCGAGGCGAAGCGGACGTAGGCGACCTGGTCGAGGCCGCCGAGGAGCTTCATGATCTCGTTGCCGATCTCCTGCGTCGGGATCTCGTCCCGCACGCGGCGACCGATCGCGTCTTCCACTTCGTCGACGAGCTTCTCGAGCGCCTCCCGCGAGACGGGGCGTTTCTCGCACGCCCGGAGCAGCCCGTTCATTGTCTTTTCCCTGCTGTAGTGCTCGCGCCGTCCGTCCTTCTTGACGACCATGAGCGGCGTGTGCTCGATGTACTCGTACGTCGTGAAGCGCTTGCCGCACTTGAGGCACTCGCGGCGGCGCCGCACGGCCGAATTTTCCTTCGTCGCACGGCTGTCGACGACCCGGTCCTCTTCGTGGCTGCATGAGGGACACCGCATGAACAACCTCCGCGCCGCACGCTCTCAGGTCTTCGGATCGAGTATCTGATATTCGGTCACGATGAGCGATTCGTCGATAAGGGCCTCGCCGAGGGAGTCGGGGTAGCGCCCCCCGAGCACGAGGCGCTTGACGCCCGCGTTGATGATCATCTTCGCGCACGTCGCGCATGGAGCGGTCGTGCAGTACATGGTCGAGCCCTCCATGTTCACGCCGCTCGAGGCGGCCTGGATAATGGCGTTCTGCTCGGCGTGGGCGCCGCGGCAGAGCTCCTGGCGCTCTCCCGAGGGAATGCCCATCCGCTCGCGCAGGCAGCCGACCTCGAGACAGTGCTTGAGCCCCCGCGGGGCGCCGTTGTACCCGGTCGATATGATCCGCTTGTCCTTGACGATGATCGCGCCGACGCTGCGCCGCATGCAGGTCGAGCGCTCCGCGACGAGGTGCGCGATTTTCATGAAGTATTCGTCCCAGCTCGGTCTCGTCATGAGCATCCCCGTGCCGCTCCGCGGGAGCGCACACCGGTCATTCATAGAGCGGAAACCGTTTCGCGAGCGCCGCGGTCGCCTCCCGCGCCTCCGCGATCACCTTCTCGTTCGCCATGTCGTCGAGGACCTTGACCATGAGCCCCCCGAGCGTATCCATCTCGGGCTCCTTCATCCCGCGCGTCGTCAAGGCGGGAGTGCCGACGCGGAATCCCGACGTGACGAAGGGGCTCTTCTCGTCGAAGGGAACGGTGTTCTTGTTGACCGTCATCCCGGCCCGCTCGAGCGCCTTCTCGGCGTCTTTTCCCGTGAGGCCGCGCTTCGAGAGATCGACGAGGAACAGGTGGGTGTCGGTGCCGCCGCTCACGACGTCGTATCCGCCCCGCATGATGGCCGAGGCGAGCCGCTTCGCGTTCGCGACGACCTGCCGCTGGTAGGCGCGGAACTCCTCGGTCGCCGCCTCCTTGAAGCAGACCGCCTTCGCGGCGATGACGTGCATGAACGGTCCCCCCTGCGTGCCGGGGAAATTGAGCTTGTCGATTTCCTTCGCGTACTTCTCGGGGGAGAGGATGAGGCCGCCCCGCGGCCCGCGGAGCGTCTTGTGCGTCGTCGAGGTGACGACGTCCGCGTACGGGACGGGGTCGGGGTGGATCTTCGCCGCGACGAGCCCCGCGAAATGCGCCATGTCGACCATGAGGATTGCGCCGACCTTGTCGCACATCTCACGCAGGCGCTTGAAATCCCACACGCGGGCGTAGGCGCTCGCACCGGCGACAAAGAGCTTCGGCCGCTCCGCGAGCACCTGCTTTTCGAGCGCGTCGTAGTCGAGCATTTTCGTTTCGCGGTCGACCTCGTAGTGGACGACCTTGAAGAACATCCCCGAGAAGTTGACCGGGTGCCCGTGCGAGAGATGTCCGCCGTGCGACAGGCTCATCCCCATGATCGTGTCGCCGGGCTTCAGAAACGCGAGGTACGCGGTGATGTTGGCGCCGGTGCCCGAGTGGGGCTGGACGTTGGCGTGCTGCGCTCCGAAGAGCGCCTTCGCCCGCTCGCGGGCGAGCTCCTCCGCCCGGTCGACGAACTCGCAGCCGCCGTAGTAGCGCTTGCCGGGATAGCCCTCGGCGTACTTGTTCTGCATCGGATTCGAGAGGGCGGCGAGCACAGCGCGGCTCGCAAAATTCTCGCTCGCGATGAGCTCGAGCTGCCCCTGCTGGCGCGCGAGCTCTCCCCGCATCGCATCCATGATCTCGGGATCGGTCTTTGTGAGGTACGTGAAGAGATTTTCGTTGAACATCAGCACCGCTCCTCGTATGCGCGAATCTTCTCGATGCGCCGCGCGTGCCTTCCCCCCTCGAACGGGGTGGAGAGCCATACCGTGACGAGCTCGTCGATCTTCGGATCGGCGAGCCCCCGCTCGGAGAGCGCGAGCACGTTCGAATCGTTGTGCCGGCGGGTCATGCGGGCATCATCCACCGAGCAGCAGAGCGCCGCGCGCACGCCGCGGACCTTGTTTGCCGCGATCGACATCCCGATGCCGCTCCCGCAGATGACGATCCCGCGCTCGGCCGCGCCCGAGGCGACCATCTCGCCGACCTTGAACGCGTAATCGGGATAATCGGCGGGCTCGGCCCCCGCGCAGCCGAGGTCAAAAACCTCGTGAGCCGCCTTCGAAAGCGTCGAGACCAAATGGGCCTTGAGAGCGAAGCCCCGGTGATCGGAGCCGATCGCGATCTTCAAAGAATTCCTCCCGGGGCCGCGGCGCGCCTACTTGTAAACCTGCGTCATCCAGCCGTGCGCGTCCTTGGCCTCCATGGTCAGGTACTTGAAGAAAATCTCCTGGAGCTTCTTCGTGACGGGGCCGGCCTTGCCCGCGCCGACGTTGATCTTGTCGACGCTCCGGATCGGGGTGATCTCGCAGGCCGTCCCGGTGAAGAACAGCTCGTCGGCGATGTAGAGCATCTCGCGCGGGATGAGCTGCTCGATAGCCTCGATCCCGAGCTCCTTCGCGATCACGATGACCGAGTCGCGCGTGATGCCGGGGAGCACGCTCGCGCCGATCGGCGTCGTGAGGAGCTTTCCGTTCGACACGAGGAAGAGGTTCTCGCCGCTCCCCTCGCTCACGTAACCGTTCGTGTCGAGCGCGATTCCCTCCTCGTACCCGTTGATCCGCGCCTCCATCTTGATGAGCTGCGAGTTCATGTAGTTGGCCGCCGTCTTGGCGAGCGCCGGGAGCGTGTTCGGCGCGATGCGGTTCCAGCTCGAAACGCACACGTCGACGCCCTGCTCGAGCGCCTCGGCTCCGAGGTATTTGCCCCATTCCCACACGACGATGAACGCGTTGATGGGACAGTTCATCGGGTACACGCCGAGCTCGTTGTAGCCGCGGTAGACAACGGGCCTGATGTAGCACTCCTTCATCTCGTTGATCCGCACCGTCTCGACGCACGCTTCCATGAACTTGTCGATCGTGATCGAGGTCGGTTCCATGCGATACATCTTCGCCGAGTTGTAGAGACGTTTGATATGCGGATCGAGACGGAAGATCATCGGGCCCTTCTTCGTGTTATAGCACCGAATGCCTTCGAAAACCGCCGTGCCGTAATGAACCACGTGAGAGCAGACGTGAATCGTTGCGTCGTCCCAGTTGACGAAGTTGCCGTCCATCCAGATTTTCTTCGTTGGCTTCAAAGGCATTGTTACCTCTCCTTTTCTCCTTCAGCGTGGATTTCGTGAAATCTCTATGAATGAAAAAATTATAGCTTCTGCTCGAGAAGCGGGCAATCCCTATTTTTTCATTTTGGGCTGAAAATTCCAGAATGTCTGAAAAGGACGCCTCTCCTCCGCGTGCCGGCATCAACTAACTCTAAGTATTTCAACGACGTAATCAAGAAGCCGGGGAACGAGCCCATCGATCTCATCCCTGGTCGCGCGGTACGCCTCTTCATCCCCCCCGATCGGATCGGCGATATCGGGACTCTCCCTTGAGCTCTCGAGCTCCCCGAGGACGACCACCTTGCCCGCCGATCCCGGAGCGAGATCGAGGACCTCGTCGCGATGAGCCTCGGTCATGACGACGACGAGGTCCGCTTCGTCGACCATCTCCTTCGTGAGAAGCCTCGTCCGGTGGTCCGCGAGATCGATTCCGATCTCAGCGAGCACCTTGACGGCATTGGAGGCCGCTCTCATGCCGTCGAACGCCGCCGTACCCGCGGATGAGACGGAGAGCTTCCCGCGACTCGACTCCGGCAGCCGCGCGGCCGTGATTGCCTCCGCCATGGGGCTCCTGCAGCTGTTTCCCGTGCACACGAAGAGGATTCTTTTCATGATGTCCCGCCTGTTTGACGGCTCAACCTTACGTTCGGGGCGCTCGTTTGTCAAGGCGCCATATGTTGCATTTGACAAGGATGAGCGCAAAAGTTACCTTTTAGATACGTGGTTGGAGCGGCCCGGCGCTCTCCGGCTCAAGCAGAATGGAGATTCCATGAAAAAGTACGTCGTAACGGCGATTCTCTTCGCCGCCATCATCGCGTGCTCGGCCGCGCATTCGGCGCCCCCGATCTTCAAGGAGAAAAAATACTTCGGCCCCGTGCCGTACAACAGTCTCTCATTCAGCGCGGGATTCCTCGACGGGCCGGACTTCAAATACCTGACCGAACACTTCAACAACTGGGCAAGGGACCGGCACGGTTTCGATAACTTCGAGGAGGTCGGGCTCTCCCCGTACGGGCGGCTCTCGTATGAGCGGCAGCTTACCCCGAATCACTTTCTCAAGATGAGCTCGTCCATGAGCTATATCAAGACGACGAGCCTCGGCAACTACGTCGCCCAGTATCCCGACACCAATTACAGCCTCGACGTCGCGCGGACCTTCAAGGTCTATCTCCTCACGTTCGAAGCGGGCTTCTCCTACTACTTCGCAACCCCGGCGGCGCAGACCTTCTCCCCCTATGCGGGCGCGGGCTTCGCCGCCGTCGTGCCCATGGCTCGCCTCGATACGAAGAGCACGCTGGCGCAGAGCGGCGAGCCGTTCGCGAACGCCGGCGAGAACATCTCCCAGAACAACCTCCAAGCGGGTCTGCACATGGAGTTCGGGATGACCTACTTCATAACGGACCGGTACGCGATGGGGCTCGAGGGAAAATACCAGATGATGCAGAGCAAGTTCCGCATCCACGGGGGCAACTTCGACCTCAACTACGCCGGCTTCGTGCTGTCGCTCAATCTGATCTATTACCTATGACGGAAGAGCGCCACTTCGACGTCGCCGTGATCGGCGCGGGTCCGGCCGGTTCGAGGACCGCGGCGCAGGTCGCGCGAAAGGGCCTTCGCGTCCTTCTCCTCGAAAAACGCCCCCGCATCGGCTGGCCCGTGCGGTGCGCGGAGGCGGTCGGCCCCCGCGAGATCGTCGAGCGCTACATCCCCCTCGAAGGCCCGCTCGTATCCTCGCCGATCAACGGCGTTCTCGTCGTCTCCCCCGACGGCTGCAGGCTCGAGCGCGCGATGCCGGGAATCGGTTTCACCGTCGACCGCGAGCTCTTTGACCGGCGCCTCGCCGAGGCGGCCGTGTCGGCGGGCGCCGAGCTGCGAATGTCGCACCAGGCGACGGCGCTGCTGCGGGAGAAGACCCGCGTCTGCGGGCTGCGGGCCAAGGATCTCGCGCGCGGGTCCGAGTACGACGTCCGCGCCTCGGTCGTGGTCGGCGCCGACGGCGTCGAATCGCTCTCTCCCCGCTGGGCCGGCCTCAAGGGGAGCTACCGCCCCGAGGAGATATTCTCCTGCGCGGAGGAGCTCATCGAGGGGATCGAGGTCCTCGGCTCCTTTATCGAGTTCCATCTCGGTTCGCGCTTCGCGCCGGGGGGCTACGCGTGGGTCTTCCCGAAGGGCGAGGGGAAAGCGAACGTCGGCGTCGGCATCAATCCGCTCCTCGCGCGGGGACGAAGGGCCGTCGATTATCTGAACACGTTCATCTCCCATCGCTGCCCCGGCGGAAGGCGGACGCGTTTCGTCGCCGGGGGATGCGTCGTGGCGCGCGGCCTTCCCGCGCTCGCCGCGGACGGCTTCGTCGCCGTCGGCGAGGCCGCGAACCAGAACAACCCGTTCTCCGGCGGCGGCATCATAAACGCGCTCGAGGGCGCCGACATGGCCGCCTCGGCGATCGCCGCCGCGATCGGGAAAGGAAGCGCGTCGGCGAAGGATCTCGGCGTCTATACCCGCGAGTGGCGCCGCTCCGTCGGAAAGTCGAACGAAGCCTTCTACCATGCGGCGCGGATCTTCTTCAACCTTCCGGACGACGAAATGTCGCGCATGGCGGCGAGGCTCGCCGGCGCACCCGGCATCTTCGATGATAAAGGAATAAAACCGCGCGCCATGGTGCGGGCTCTCGTTGCGGCGCATCCCCGGCTTCTGATACGATTCGCCGGTCACTGGCTGGGCGGCACGGGGCGCCGCTGACCGGAAGGGAGATCGATGGAAGATTCGAACACAGGAATACGGGTCGACCGTGAAGCCTGCGTCGTGTGCGGAGCCTGCACGGCCGCCTGCCCGGCCGAAGCGCTCATCGTCGAAGGGCTCGCGCTCGTCATTGTGCCGGAGCGCTGCCGCCCCTGCGCCCAGGCGGCCCTCGTCTGCCCGACGGGAGCGCTCACGTGCCCGTCGGCGGCCAAGACCTGAAGGCTGCAGGGAAGCTCGTGAGACGGACCGCGGTACCGGTATGAGCGGGAGGAGCATGGAAAACGAAAGACTCGTGCGCGTGGCCTGCAGGGTCGTCGGCCCCATCGAGACGAACTGCTACATTCTCTCGTGCTCCGAAACGAGAAAGGCCGTCATCGTCGATCCGGGCGGCGACGCGGGACTTATCGAGGCGTTCATCGAGGAGACGCGCCTCGAACCGGTCGAGATCGTATGCACGCACGGGCACAGCGACCACATCGCCTCGGTCGGCGATCTCAAGGAGCGCTTCGGGATTCCCTTCGCGATCCACGGCGCCGACCTCGAGATGGTGAAGCTTTCGGTCAAGGAAGCGCCTTTCTGGGGACTGGGGAGAATCAAGGAGCCGAAAATCGACCGCATCCTCTCGCCGGGCGATTCGATCGTCTTCGGGGCCGCCCGCGGAACGGTCCTCCACACGCCGGGGCATACGCCGGGCGGGATATCGCTCCTCTTCGATGGATTCGTGCTCGCGGGGGACACCCTGTTCAATCGGTCGATCGGAAGAACGGATTTAGTCGGCGGCGATCTCGACACGCTCCTCGAATCGATCAGAACGCAGCTTTTCACGCTCCCCGACGAGACGATCGTCTACTGCGGGCACGGGCCCCGCACGACGATCGGGGAGGAGAAGCGCGAAAACCCGTTCCTCGACTGAAGCTCTTAGCTCGGCGGCGGCGCGCCGGAAACGCCGAAGAAATAGGATGCACTGAGCCTTTATGAAAACACTGCTCATCTGTCACGAAGGAGCACAGTTAGATCGATACGGAATGTCTCGATGGCTGGCTTCGTTCTCGGAGCTCGTCGGCATTGTCGTATTGCAGGAAACCAAGAAGCGAGCAAGGAAACGAATTCGGCGTGAAATAGAACGTGTCGGACTTCTTCGATTCATTGATGTTGTCGCCTTTCGTTTGTACTATAAGCTCTTCCTATCGAAAAAAGACGCATTATGGGAACGGACCACGCTTGCAGAATTGTATCAGCACTATGCTGATCTTCCCGAGGACATGCCCATACTGAAGACCCACAGTCCCAACTCCAAAGAAGCGGAATGTTTTATCAAAGATCTGAAGCCGGACATCATGATCGCGCGCTGCAAGACATTGCTCAAGAAAGATATCTATTCCATCCCTCCGAAGGGGACGCTCGTCATGCACCCCGGCATATGCCCGGCCTATAGAAACGCTCACGGGTGTTTCTGGGCTTTGGCGAATAACGATGCGGCGCACGTCGGAATGACGCTTCTCAAGATCGACGATGGCGTCGATACCGGACCGATATACGGCTACTACACGTACCCTTTTGACGAGACGCATGAATCACATATCATAATTCAGCATAGGGTGGTTTATGACAATCTTGAAGAATTGGGAAAGAAGATGCTCGAAATATACAATGGCGAGGCAATTCCCTTGGATGTAACAGGGCACGCGTCTGCTGTCTGGGGACAACCGTGGCTCACTCGCTATCTTGAATGGAAGCACAACGCGAGAAAGGGAAATCGATGAAAGCCGTGTCTCTGCTGTATCACGACGCCGTAAAGGGCAATGACTTCGATGCGAGCGGTTTTTCCGGCGCGGGAGCCGCCGTTTACAAACTGGAGGTTAGTGAGCTCAAACGTCATTTCGAAGCGATAGCCGCTTCGGGGGCCGATAGGCCGTCGACCATTTACGATTTTCTAGATAATCCAAAGCAGGACCATGTTCCTCTCTTTCTCACTTTCGACGACGGCGGAAACAGCGCCGCTCTCTATATCGCCGACTTTTTGGACACATTCGGCTGGACCGGTCATTTCTTCATAACGGCGAGCCGTATCGGCACGCCGGCGTTTGTCGATGAGCGACAGATCAGGGAACTAAAGGCGAAAGGCCATATCATAGGAAGCCACTCCTGGTCGCATCCCACGCGCATGGCTCATTGTGATTGGAATGAAATGGTTGACGAATGGAGAAAAAGCGTTTCATTGCTCAGTGACATTGTGGGGGAAGATGTCACCGTGGCTTCCGTGCCAGGGGGATACTTCTCGAACAAGGTCGCTCAGGCCGCTTCCAATTGCGGCATACGCGCGCTCTTTACTTCCGAGCCCATTAAGAAAGCCTATTACACGGATAAATGCTTGGTGCTGGGTCGTTACACATTGCTGAGAGGAATGTCGCCCCGTGTTTCCGTGGGATTTGCCTCGAGCAAAACATCATCCCATCAGATAAGACAGTATTTGGATTGGAATGCCAAGAAAGCGGCAAAGGCAATCGGGGGAAGGCACTATGTAGCCATCCGAGAGCTTCTCTTGAAAAAGTGACGCGTGCGTAGTCTCGGGGAAAGTCCAGCCACGTGAACATGTTGACAGGGATTCGATATTTCCATACTCTCCCTCTCCGATGAGAGTCCATGGTGAGCGTATCGCCCATGCGTGAGGGTCCGATGGATAGCAGGCCGCAGCGATGGTCGAGGTTTGCCGCGAGCGGACATCGTATGCAAGACGCTCCCGACGCGTTTTCAAAGCCGCCTGCAGGTCCTGGTGCCCGCACCAAGTACGTGCTGGATTATCGGCTGGTCATCTGCCTCTGGTTTCTCTTTTTATTCGAGCCTGCGCGACTGATCACCTACTATGTTCCGGCACTGAGGCCGCTCAAGTGGATGCCTGAGCTTCTGCTCTATGCAACATTTATCCGATGGTTCTTCTCCCCGGCGCCGAAGCGACATATGAAATGGTTCACGGCCTTCTTCGGTCTGATGCTGTTCGGGACCGTGATCGCCTTCGTGTTTGGAAACTGGGGTGTCGCGCGGCTCACCGTTCGGTTTATGTTCCAGTGCTATGCTCTGGGGATTTTGACGCTCACCTTCTGCAGCACTCAGGAAAGAGCGAGCACAATCCTTCGCCTGTACTTCTTCTCGTTCTTGTACTACGCCATCTGGGGATTAATCAGTCTCAAGATGATGCCAATCGCCAGTGATATCGATCCCGCCATCCGCAAAATCGTTTACTGGCACATTCACTTCGAAAACCGCGATGGGTTCGGGCCCTATATGGTGATGGGGTTCGTGCTCTCGTTCTACCTCTATAAAGCCTTGAGGGGCAGGCTCTTGAAGCTTCTGGCCACTGCCTCGGTGATCTTCTGCATCATAGGAATCATCATCTCCTTCGGACGAGGCGTGTTTCTCGCCTTCATAGCCACGATCGGCTATATCTGGTTTAAGACAAAGCACAAGCTCCTCATGGCCGTCGCGTTGGTGGCAATTGTTCTTGTGTTCATCAACGCTGCTCCAGAACTCGCTCATCGATATTGGGAGACCATGCAGACGATCTCCACTGAGGGAACCAGGGGCGGCACCGGTCTCGACAGAAAGATCCTCTGGGGATGGGCATGGCGGGAGTTTCTGAGCAGCCCGATCTACGGCGTCGGCACGGGGAATTTCGGCGTCGCAATATATCGAGTCGTGAGCTATGGTGAAGCCATAGCCGCCGGGTACACACCCGGCAGGCTGTGGGGCAGAGCGCTCCACTGTGCGCCGATGACCGTCCTGTGCGAGTATGGGATCATCGGCGCCATGATTATGGTGTGCCTTCTCGCCGACGTCGTACGGACGAACCGGCGGACCAGGAAGAACGCCATCCGCTTCGCCGGCCCTCCCGGAGAGAGCGATTCTCGCCATAACCTGCTATTTCAGCCATCCGCTGTGGTCACCGTATCCGATGGCATCAATGCCGCCCTTCTCGCGGTGCTCGTTTCCGCGTTCTTCTACGAGATCCTGTACACGCCGATTCTATGGCACCTGATCATTATGAACCGACTCTTGTACGTGGTTTCTCTGCTGCGCGAGCCGCCCGGCGAAGCTCAGGCCGCCTGATCTCCGCTTTACACGGCTCATTTGGAGGTCAAGACCGCTTTGGAAAGTTCGGGTCCAGCACGAGCGACGGCCGGGAGAATCGAAGAAATCGATTTTTTCAGAGGCTTCGTAATCATCGAAATGATTGTCAGTCATTTCTCTCGCTACTGCCCACCGTTGCTGGGGAAGCTGGTCAGCTATATAGATACGGGAATGCCGCTGTTCGTGCTCCTCGCGGGGTTCATGGTTGGACGGCACTATTTTCCACGCTATCTGCGGGACCAGCGAAAAACGACGAGGCGGCTCTGGAGCAGGGCTCTTCAGATTCTCGTGATCCAATACATCATTATCGCCACCGTGAATCTTCCACTTCATGTGATCGGTTATGAAAGCGTCGGTCATGACGAACCTCTGTGGCTCTTCTTGCTCAAATCGGCCGCCTTTATGAACCAGATCGGAATCGTTCACATCCTTCCGACCTTTATTCCCCTGTTTCTCGTGTGCCCGTTCATTCTGTTTTTGTTCAAAGCGGAGCTCGATTGGTTGCTCTTCGCCGTGAGCGCCGCATTATTCACGTTGGGCAATTTCTCGCCGCACCTGCTGGATTTGGGCGACCCGGCGGTATTCCCGGTCTTGCTTATGCAGATCTACTTCGTTGCGGGCTGCGCGTGGGGCAAAGTCGCGTATACCAGCGGCAAGCTCGGCCCCCGCAACCTGAACGTGTGGTTCATCGCAAGCTGCGCGGGGCTGATCATAACGATGACCCTTCTGCACGGAAAGATTGTTCCCGGCCGTCTCGTTTCGACGCACCCATTGAACATATTCGGACTTCTCTACCAGGCACCAATCATCACGACGATTGTGCTCGGCACGATGAGGTTCTGGCGGGTGATACGAGCGATGCCTTTCTACCCCTGGGTTGCTCTCCTCGGTCGCCACGCCTTGCTCGCCTTCGTGCTGCACCTCTACTGCGCGAAAGCGATGGGCGTATTGAATTTCTATGCGGCAGTGCCGAAGTTTCTGAACTACCTGCTCATTCTGGCAAGTATCGCGCTCGCCATTCTCGTATTGTATCGCTATGAGAGTCAGGACAGAACGCATCCAGCACGTTGGGTGCGGGCGCTGGATGCATTGTTTAGATAGGTTGTTTCGTCGGCACGCCGCGTGCGGCGCCGCTCGGCCGGTACACGCGGATGTATGAAAGCGGGCAAATCTCTAGGCCTCGATCTTCGCGTCGAGGTACTTCTGATACTCCTTTTCCCCCACGATCTCGATCATCTCCTTGGGGAAGGGGAGCTTCTTCATGAGGCGCGCCGGGTTGCCCGAGACGACGCAGAAAGGGGGAACGTCCTCGGTGACCACCGTATTCACGCCGACGATCGCCCCGTCGCCGATCGTGACGTTGCCGACGATCATCGACTGGTGGCCGGCGAAGACGTAATTGCCGATCTTCACCTTGCCGATGACGATCTTGACGAGCTTCTGGAATCTCCTCTTGTAATCGAGGTTGTGGCCGGGGTTGTCGGCGATGAGGTTGCTCCCGATGAGGCAGTTCGAGCCGATCGAGACCTCGCCGCCGACCATGATCGCGATCGGCATCCCGATCATCGTGTTGTCGCCGATCGTGAGCGTGGGGTTCTCGCCGACGGTCAAGCCGGCCAGCGTGATGCGATCGTAGAGCGTCACGTTATCGCCGATGACGATTCTGAGATCCCCCTCGATGACGGGAATGCCCTGTCCGGAATTCATGAGGTGGAGATTCTTGCCGCACCGGGCGCACCGGCTGCGAAAGATCGGTTGATAGTACGCGGCGCGCCAGAAGGAACGCCAGGTCGCGATCCTGAAGCGCCGCTCGTGGTAGCCGGCGTCGTGGAGCCCCCTGACGAGAGGAACCTCGAAATGCCTCGCGGCGAAGGCAATCCGGTAGAGCCTGTCGTAGAATGGAGTCTCTCTCCGCTTGATCTTCATAATAAATTCGTCGACGTTCATGATCCCTCGCCTCGGTGACCGTGCCCTTTCATGATTCTATCTCACGGCGCCTTTTTTCGCCACTCGCATGATGACCCTCTGGCAATTCCTCAGCATATCGGCGAAGCCGCAGATTTCGGCCTCGAACTCAATCTGCGACATGCCCTCGTCGTCTCCGAAGCGCCGCAAGGCGAGCTTCGACGTCTCCCGTTCGTTGAGCCCCCGGTCGCAGGTCACCGCGCTCCGCACGCCGGCCTCGGCGAGCCAGGGAAGCTGCTCCTCGCTCCATTTGCCCTTCGGGTAGCAAAAGTGGACGAGCGGCCGCGAGACGAGCGGCTCGAGCGCGGCCCGGTTGTCCCGGATCTCCCCGAGGGCGCGCGCCTTGTCCATGGGAAAGATGTGGCGGTGGGTATGCAACTGTATGTCGATCCCCGCGAGAGCCATCTCGCGGATCTCAGCCTCGTTCACGAGGCTGAAGAGGCGGCCCTCGACGACCGGCGTGTATTCGACCCCGGCTCGCTCCCCGATCGTTTGGGCCAGCCGCATTCTGCCGTCCTCGTCGCACTCCATTTCTCCGTAGCCGATGATGAGCTGGAGCGCCCGGTTCTTTTCCGCGTCAGTGGCTATGGGAATCGATCCCGCCCCAAGGAAGTCAAGGCTGCGCGCGTCGAGGCTCTTCCTCTGCGTTTTCCAGAGCAGGTACTGCACGGCGAGGCCGAAGATCGGGTTTCCCTTCACCATGTAGTACGTCGTGACGTAGACGGTCGCGGGTAGTGAATGTTTCGCGAGCACGGGATAGGCGACCTCGTACGTTCCGTAGAATCCGTCGTCGATGGTGAGAACAACCGCGCCGGCGGGGAGATCACCGCGATCGATGCGGTCGAGCGCCTCGCCCAGGTCGAGCACGGGGAACCCTTTGTCCACGAGAAAGCTCATCCGCCCTTCGAACTTTTCGGCGCTGATGAAGGTGCGCGGGCTGAAGAGATGCTCATCGGTTATCGCGAAGCCGTGGTAGGTGACGATTCGAAGCGCTTTCCGCGTGAGAAGCCGCGCGAGCGCGAAGAGCCCGAGCAGCTTGCATGCGCGATACAATACGCGCTTGAAAGAAAGATACAGGACGGCCTTTATCGGCGGTCTCCCGTACACGATGCTGCTCACGGAATACGATGAGGTCTCTCTCATGATCCGTTCCCCGAAAAAGGCTCCGGCGTTCCGAACCACCCGTCGGCCTCGCCGGCGTTGCGCGCGAGCGAGGTCGTTTTCCCATTCTCCTCGACGGCGGCGGCGACCCTCGCGCCGACCGTTTCCCCTTCGTCGGCATGAGGCGCGGTCGACAAGAATTCAATCGACAGCGAATAACGCTTCGATCGTGATGCTCCGGTCAACCGGGAAGAGCCGTCGTACGAGAAGCTCTCGAGACACCGTTCGTCGGAGGAGAGAACGGTCATGATCAAGACGTCGCCGGACACGCCCTTCTCGGCGATGACGATTCGCGGCGCGGCGACCGTCTTTCCGTAATCGGGATGGATCGCCCCCTCCACCGTCTCGGGCACCATGTACGAGGGCCCGAACAATCTGACGCAATGGACGCTCCGGTCCCGAGCGGCGGCAAAGCGGAAAAGGTTTCGCTCGCGCACCTCAACGCTCCCCTCGTCGAATTGCAGACTGAAGAAAAGTGACGACACCGGTTCGGCGCACCGTACCAGGTCGGCAACGACGCTCAATTCTCCGCCGAAAAAAATAACGATTCGCTTGTGGCGGCAGCCGAGGCGAGCGTATCCGTCGTGCTCTCCTTCGAAGTATCCGTAGTCCCCGCTCACCCGGTGATAGGTATACGTCGGATGCGCGATCCGTTTCCAGCCGAACGGGCCGGCGGGAATCGACTGCGAGACGTCGTTGATAGTGATCGTATTATGGTTGTGGCTGCTGCGCGTCCGGTCGCGCAGGAGCGAATCCGCCGCGTAGGTCGCGTTTCCCGGATCGACGAGGACCGGGACGCCCCGGTCGCACCACAGGACGCTCAGGAGATCAGAATGGGCGTGGCCGCAGCCGTTCCACCCGTGCCGCCCGCAATCAACGATGAGGAACGAATCGTCCTTCCCCGTCCCCGTCCTGAAGCAATACCATCCCGTCTCGTCGTTGATCAAATGATATGACCCGAGGGGCTGTGCCGCGATTTCCCCGAATCTCTTGAGAGCGCCCTCCCCGAGGAGCCAGAGCGCCTCCTCCTGGAATTCGCCACCGGCGAGGAATTTGAGCTCACCGTCGCCGAGGATCGCCGCGGCGGCGCAGCAGGCGCCGCGAATGGAATTCTTTCTCTCGTCGAGAAAGAGAAGCTGACCCCCGTCGGAATCCCCGATGAGCGGGATCGTGCCGTCGCTCTCTGCGAGCAACGCGAGATGTTCGATCGTTTTCTTGACGATCGCTCCGGCCCCGCCGCCCCGCGCCCGCTCCGCACCCCCGAGCAGAACATAATGAACGTAGAAATCGATCGTGTACTTGTGATAGTACGTCGCTCGCTCGAAATAGCCTCCGTCGCCCAGGATCTGCTTCCGCAGCTCCATCTCGAGAATCCCCACGCCACGATCCACCCACCGGCCCGCTCGCGGGGCGCCAGGATACGATTTTCCGATGTAGAGGAGCCCGAGAGCCTCCCCGGTGAGATGCGTGTTCGGGCTGAAATAATACGAGAGGTGGCGGGAGATGTGGTCGCCGTGGAGGAGCAGCGCGTCGCGGAGCCGCCGCTGCAAGGCGGCGTCGTTCGAGAGCTCCTTACGGAAGAAGTAGCTCGACCATATCCAGTTGATAGCCCTGATCGCGAGCTCGAGGCTCGAGCTCCAGTTGACGCCTCGATTGAACGGATTGCCCTCGATCCACGAGTCGATCAAGCCTCTCCATTTCTCGTAGTAGATCGTATCGCCGGTCGCCCAGTACGCCTTGCCGAGCGCGACGAGGTAGCCGAAGCGGTTCAGCTCCCAGATGTTCTTGACGTCGCCGACCAACCGTGGGGCTAGTGTTCGGATATCGCGGTAGAACACGAGCGGCGACCGCACGCCGCTCCGGTAGTCGCGGTGCCAGTCTATGGTCTCCCCGCAATCGATCGTGCCGGAAAAGAGAGGAATCCGATTCTTTACGATGCCGTCCGCGACGGCGATCGCGCGTTTCGGAGAATCCGGGAACATCCTCTTCCAGAGCTCGTTCGTGCGCTCCGGTTCGCGAAATGAATCGACGAGAGGCTCCGGAAGGAGCGACGAATCGGGAGAAAGGCACGCGTCGGAGATGCTTTGCCGGGGAGCGGCGAGCGTTCTTTCGAGACACGACCGAACGAACTCGCCCGTCCGAAAGGCGATTTCGGCGGCCGTCACCTTCCTCGATTTCTTGAATACGTGAATCAACGGTCGCTCCGTGGCACGGGTTCCTTCATCGCTCCCGGTCGAATAATCATTCTCTCCCTGTTCTCGAGAAAACACATGAGGCGTCTTCGCCAGAGCTCGTCCTTCTCTCCGGCGACCCCTGTCGCGGAGTACTCCCGAACGGACATCTCGACGAGCGTCATGGCGCACAGAAGCGAGAACAGATCGCTATCGATACCGCGCTTCGCGAGAAATGTGCCGAAAAGCGAGCGAAAGAAGCCGTTCGTCCAATGTTTCTCGAAAAGGAGTCTCTGAAAATCATTTTCGACGTTCGAGCGCGCGCCCCGAGCCGGCGACGGGCTCAGGGTCGCGACGAAGGTCATCGCGTCGAAACATGGATGGTAGGCGCTCCGGAAGTATCTCCAGTCGATCACCGCCACACCGTCGCGGCCGAGCAAGACATTGCCGGGGAAGAAATCGCCGTGGCACGCCGAAACCGGTGCCTTCGCGCCGCCGCCGCGCTCGAGCGCCGCGGCGAGTTCCCCCACGAGCTCTCTCTCCCGAGCGGTGCTCGCATGCGACGCCGCGTACGTATCGAGCAGGGCGCGAAAACCGAAATCATCGACCGCCCGAACCTCGGCGGACGTCGCTGCTTGAAACCGCATGAGCCATTCCCACGCGCGTCCGATCTCCGGAAGAGCGGACATTCGCCGCGCGCCGAAGGGGCGCGAGCGGATCGCGGACCCGAGCATTTTTCCGGAAATGAAGTTCTGGATATAGTAAAAGTGCCCCCTCCATTGGCCGCTCCCGAGCGCGCGCGGGACCGAAGCTCCGAGCGATTCGGGCAGGCGCTCGCAGACCTTCAGGAGATTCTCGTGCTCGCGCCGCAATCCACCGTTCTTGTGCGGGTCGCTCGACACCTTGACGACGAGAGAGGGGAATCGTCCGTTTCCCTCGAAAAAGAAATAGAGAAGGGCCTGCGTCTCGATCTCCACGCGCGAGATCACGGCCTCGGAGAGACGCGCCGACTTCAGTTCTTTCTGCGCGACGCTGCGCAAGAATTGGAGCATATGAGGCGGGATCTATTCCCGCGCTCACCCCTTCCGAGCGACGATGATATACCAGTTCATCAAATGCTTGTGCGCTCCGAGCCGGATCAGTATCCGCACGATCCACATCGCGATCGCCGAGCGATTCGTCGAAAAATCGGGAAAATACGAGAGGAGAAAAGCAAAAGGGCGCGCGTCCGCGACCGGGACGAAGACCAAGGGATTGCGGATGTCGGGTATCGGCGAATAGACACCGATGGTCTCAAATCCGTGCGCGCGTATCGCGTGCAGATATTTCCTCAACGATTGCGGCGCGCCTGAGGAGACGGGACGCACGGGGCCGTCTTTCGCTCCGCCGCCTCTCGCGGCGCCGGAAAGTCTCGAAAGCCCGAATCTGTTGGGAAGGATGAACGCTACGTGGCCCGAATCGGCAAGCGCGGTGGAGAGATCCGCAAAGTAGCTTCGCGATTCCAGTTCCCGCCGGGGAATTCCTCCCGCTACGACGAGATCGAACCGCGCCCCTTCGCCCGCCGGTCCCGAAACGACGTCCAATCCGAGCGCGACCAGCTTTTCGGCGAGATCGCTCATCTCAACGCCGGCGAAGAGGACGCTCTTCGTGTGCTCGAAAATCGGGAGCACGAACGACACCTTGTATTCGCCGCTTCTCATCTACCTTTTTCCAGCTCCGAGCGAGTCTCTCAGGCGGGCCAGCCTCCCCTTCCACTTGAAGCGATAGCCCGCGAGCGGCCTCACCCGCGCTATGGGACGCGCGATCCTGCGGCCGGCGAGGATCTCCATTACCTGCTCTATGCCTTCGTCGGAATAATGCGGAATCATCGCCGGTTTATACGATTCGTTATCATATGAACGCGTGCGGTATTTCTCGTCCATGCGCCGCAGCGTGCCCTCCTTCATGAACCGGTCGATCGTCTTCCCCGCGCCGTGGTCCATGGTGTAGAGGGTGTCGCCCGCGCCGCCTTCCCCGAGGCAAATATATGAGGACGTATAATTGTACCCCGGCAGGAACACGAGCCTTCCCGGGAGCACCCGCGCGGCGTTGTGCCGGTGGACCCAGAAGGATCGCCCTTCGAAGTTCTCGCGGAGAATCGAGTTGTGCGAGAAATCGCACAGCAGGTCGATCCTCGGCCGTCGACCGGGGAACACGGCGCCGAGCACCCGCTTCAGGCGCCCGACCGTGGCGAGGCGCGAGGCGTATCCGGCATTCATGGCGAACCGCATCGCGGTCATGTACCGTCTCCCTTCGGCCGACTCGGGATCGATAGAGAGATACTTGTCCGCGCCGAAATAGCAGCGCATGCGCTCGGCGAAGGCCGAAGCGCTCCCCACCCCTCGTGCGTGGAGCGCGAGCTTCCGGGCGCCGTAGAGGAGCTTCGGCCAGCCGGTCATCGTCGTCCGGTTCGCGTAGAGATTGCCGAGATCGTCCGAGAGAAGCCCACCGTCGGAATGGAGCATGATGACAACGTCCTTCTCCCTGAGCCCCCGCTTCTCGCACGCTTCGCGGTCGATGATCTCCTCGACGTACTGCACCTCGAAGAAATGGTTCCCCGACGGGATAACGCTGAAGCCGTACCGCGCGCGCTTCAGTGTGAATCGCGGAACGATGCCCGTGAGTCGCTGCCACGGCATGAGTTCGGGCTCACCGATCGTCCCGTGAAACTCGATGTTCTCGAGCATCTCCGGCCCGAGGCCATAGGTGTCGAGCACGGCCCGGGCGCCCGTGCACACGATACGCCGCATATCCTCGAGGCTCACATGCGGGCGCGCGAAGATCTCGTAATCGCTTCGGCGCCAATGCGCGAAGAGCTCGTCGAGGCGTTCATCCGACAGGTCGCTTCTCGTGAGACCGGTCGTGATGAGGCACATGCCGCAGTTCTGCGCGACGCTCGTCAGTTTGGGGATAACGAGGGAATCGGTCGCGATCGCGACGCTCGAAGGGCTCTCGGTCCGCTCCTTGAGGTGGAGATCGACGAGCCCGACAATCCGCGAAACGCCCCCGATCGAGGCGATCTCATCGAGACGCTCGACGAGCTTCGCGTCGGGCGCAAACGTCCTCCCGGACAGAAGCGTTATCGTATCGCCCGCCATATCAGCCCGATTTCACCGGTGAGAGCACCGCATCGAGCTTCGCTGCGGTCTCTCCCGGATGCTCTCCGTATTTGATGTTCATCTCGTAACACCGCGCGGCCCCGAGGAGCGATTCGAGCGCGCGCGTCTCCGCCTCGCGCGCCCCCGGCGAGGGGGAAGCCGGGCAGAGGACGGACGCGAAGACCTCGAACGACCGCACCTCGTCGGCCAGCGTGTTGAAGCACCGGATCCGTTCGATCACCGTCTCTTTCGGGACCGGCCGGAGGCTCGTTTCGGCGCGCGACATCCGGGGAACGATAAAGATCGCGGGGACGGTCTCTTCGCGGCGCTTGCTCCGCGCGACGTTGAAGGCGGTCCGTCCCAGCGGCACCGGCACGTCGATCCGTTCGAGAAGGTCGCTCATGTGCGGCATACGGGAGAGCATTCGCATATCGATGCGTAGCGGCTCGTGGCACGAGTAGACGCGCCAGGGGTCGAAGAGAATGAGGTTGTCCGAGATGAAGGCGCTCCCCGGCCGCGCGAGGAGCTGCGCGATGAGCGTCGACTTGCCCGTCCCCTGCGCCCCGACGATCACGACGCCGGCTCCGTCGATCGCGACGCCGCCCCCGTGCATAAGGAAAATGCTGCGCGTGCGAAGACGCCAAAAGACCGGATAGTACACGAGATTGTACATGAGCTCGAAGTAGAAGCGATTCGGCGAACCGGCGCGCCCGACGACGGCGAGCGCCATCTTCCAGATCGTCCGTTTCAGTGAGGCGGAAGGCGCGTATGCGGCGGCGACATCCATGTTTCCCTCGGCGCGCGAAAAGGTCATTCGCAGCCCCTCGAGATACGGGACCTCGCTCCAGACGATCTCCCGCTCGTTGACGTACACTCCTCTGCAGACCTTCTCATGATCCGAGAGGAAGTCCGTCGGGGCGCGGGATCGCCGCTCTCTCGTGAAGGAAATCGTGATTTCAGGCTCGAGCGCCCCCTCGAGGAGAATCGGGGCGAAGTGCTGCCTCGCGTACCGGACGAATCTCCCGTCGTTCGATTGCACGCGCACGCGCGTCGAGCATATAGTCAGATCGAAGGATTCCATGAAGCACCTCGCGGGGCGATCCCCCTCGCTCGCGAGGGCGGATTACCGATTGCCCCGAATCATCTTACGGAACTATTCCCCTCTGTCCAGAGATTTTTCCCCCGAGATCGGGGACCGTCCGTGAGTCGATGAAGAGACGTTTCCAATACTCGAGGACGAGAAGCGTCCAGATCCGATCGCTGCAATCTTCCTTACGGTCTCGATGCCGGTCGAGGATTCGCTCGACCTCTTTCGTATCGACGAGATCACGCACGGCGCTCTCGCGGGAGAGGAGCGAGCCGCGCGCGAAAGAGTCGAGCTGCTCGGCGAACCATTCCTCGATCGGCACCGGGAAACCGCGCTTCGGCCTCTCGAGAACGTCCCGGGGAAGCAGCGACGAGGCGATCTCCCGGACGATTCGTTTCGTCGTGCGACCCTCGAGCTTCGCTTCGACCGGCATGCCGGCGGCGAGCTCGAGAAGCTCGTGATCGAGGAAGGGCACCCTGAGCTCGAGCGACCACGCCATCGTCATTTTGTCGGCCTTGATGAGCAGGTCCCCGGGAAGATAGACCCGGGCGTCGAAGTAGAGCATCCGGTTGAGCGGATGCTGGCCGGAAACGCGATCAAAGACCGACTGCGCGAAGGATTCGACGAGCCCCTCGCGCGCGCGGTGCGACGGACGAAGGGCGCGGAGCTGCTCGTCGGTGAACGCGGTCGAGACGCCGCGGTACCGCCGCTCGAGCGGTTTCCCCGCCTGCGCGAGATACCGGTGGAGCTTTCCGTCCGGAACGAATCTCCCCGCGAGCGCGAGCGCTCCGCCGAGCCCGGGAACGCGGCGGAGCCTCTCGATAAAGAGCATTTTCTGGAAGAGGATGTACCCAGCGAGCATCTCGTCGGCCCCTTCGCCCGAGAGGATAACGGTCACGTGCTCGCGCGTGAGCTGCGAGAGGAAAAAGAGGGGTAGACACGCCGCATCGGCGACCGGCTCGTCGAGGTGCCACACCATCCGCGGAATGAACTCGCCGAATTCGGCCGGCTCGAGCTCGAGCTCCCGGTGCTTGCACCGATAGCGCTCGGCGACCTGGCGCGCGTATGGAAATTCGTTGATGTGAGGCTTGTCCTTGTACCCGACCGAGAACGTCTCGACCGGCCGGTCATTCATCCCGCTCATGAAGGCGACGACGAGACTCGAGTCGATCCCGCCGCTCAGGAAGGCCCCGAGCGGAACCTCGCTCATGAGGCGCATCCGCACCGCTTCCCGAGCCTTGGCCTCGAAGCGCTCGATCCAGTCGCGCCAATTGCCCTCCGCGGGGGTGCTGAACACCAGATCCCAGTACGGAGTGATCGCGACCTCCCCCCGCTCGGCGACGAGGATGCTTCCCGGCGGGAGCTTGTAGATACCGCGGAACATCGTGAGGGGATCGGGGACATACCGGAGGCTCAGGAAATACTCGAGCGCGTCCTCGTCGATTTCCCGCGGGATCGAAGTATCCCGCAGGATCGACTTTATCTCCGATGCGAAGTAGAGCCTGTCTCCGTGCACCGTATAATAGACGGGCTTTATACCCATGCGATCGCGAGCGATGAAGAGGCGCCGCTTCTCGTCGTCATGAATCGCGAAGGCGAACATGCCGCGCAGGTGCTTCACGCAGTCGAGGCCGTATTCCTCGTACGCGTGGAGGATCGTTTCCGTGTCGGAGCGGGTGCGGAAAACGTGTCCCTTCTGCTTGAGCGTATCCATGAGGCCCCGGTAGTTGTAGATCTCGCCGTTGAAGATTATCCGCGCCGTCGAAGTCTCGTTCTCGATCGGCTGATGTCCTCCCGAGAGATCGATGATACTCAGACGCCTGTGCCCGAGCCCGATCCCCTTTCCGAAGAAGAAACCCTCGTCGTCGGGCCCCCGATGGCGTATGACGCCGGTCATGTCCCGGACGAGATCCTGAGGGATCGCATCGTCGGAACGGAGGTTGAGAACGCCGCAAATCCCGCACATCGCCGTGTTCCTTTGTTGAACTAAATGCCCCGCATCAGACCTTCAACCGCCGCGTATCATCCGCCATGACCGCGCTGAATACTTCCTCGTATCTCTTCACCATCGACTGAACGTCGAACGCGCTCGCCGCGTATTCCTGTGCCCGCGCGCCGAGCGCCGCGGCGAGCGCAGCGTCCGAAGCAAGCCGTATGACTGCGAGGCCGAGAGCGCTCGAATCTCCGGGCTTCACGATCACGCCGCGCTCCCCCGCGCCCAGGATGACGGCGTTGTCGCCGACATCGGTCGCGATGATGGGCTTTCCCGCCGCCATCGCCTCCATGATGGTGAGAGGCTGCCCCTCCCAGAGAGACGGCAGCACGAACAGATCAAATAGCTCGAGCAGCTCCGGCACGTCGCGGCGGATTCCCGCGAATATGACCGCGCTCTCGATCGAAAGCGTTCGCGCGAGATTCTCAAGCTCCCCTCGCAGCTCTCCGTCCCCGACGAGCACGAGCTTCGCGTCCGGCTTCGCCCGCAGAATCTTCGGTAAGGCGCGCAGGAGGTGCTCGTGGCCTTTCTGCGTCGTGAGACGCCCGACACTCCCGACGACGTAATCGCTCTCGCGAATACCGAGCTCTCGGGAAAGACGGCTCGCGTCCGCGCCGGATGCGAACCGGGCCGCATCGACGGCGTTCGGCACGGTCAGCACCCGGGCCCCGGGAAGGCGCACATTCGCGACCAGATACTTCTCCAGATCATGTGAAACAGTTATCGAAAAGCTGACCCAATTTTTCATGATCCACCGGTAGACCGGCAGCAGCTTCTTTTTCGTGAGAATCTGGCTGTGATCCGTATGCACGAGGCGCCGCACGCCGGCGAGCCGCGCCGCGGGAGCCGCATAGAGCGTCGCGCCGATATCGTGCGCGTTGACGAGGCGCACCCGTTCCCTGCGCATGAGCCCGGCGAGCCGAACGGGAAGGGCGTAATTGACCCCCGGCCCCTTGTGGAGAACGTGGCAATTGATCCCGCATTCCGCGATCTCCCTGAACAGGTCCGGATCGGGCTCGAGGAGCGTGCAGAACGAGGGCCGAAACATCGTTCGGTCGAGCCCTCTCGCGAGGTGGAGCACCACCTGCTCGAGACCACCGTATCCGAAGCACGGAACGACGAACATGACCGGAACGGGTTCGGCGCGCTCGTTCATTGCGGCCAGTACCTCTCTTCGATTATGGCGGCGAGCTTCTCGGCGCCGTCTTCCGCGGCGACGCGGCCCGCACGCATCGTTCCTCGCAGCTCTTCGAGACGCCCGACGGCGCTCACGAGCTTCGAGAACAGATCGCCGGCGTTTCCGGAAGCGTAGGTAACCACCGTCTCGGGCCGGCACGCGTTACCGGCGGCGACAACGGGGACGCCGAGGCTGAGAGACTCGAGAACGGACGAGCAGACCCCGTCGGTCGCGGGCGTCCGCACGAAGAGATCTGACCGCCCCAGCAGCGTAAGAAACTCGTCCCGGTCGACGTGGCCGACGAGGAGAACGGAGCCCTCGAGCCCCTTTTCCGCGATCGTCTCGTGCGCGCGCGACATGACGGAGCTATCGGGAAACGACCGGTCGTCGACGGCGACGCACCCGAAACCGGGCACGACGCTCTTGAGGCGCGCGAGCGCATCGAAGAACGTATCGAGATCATACTCCGGCCGGTAAGCGAAATACGAGAAGAGAAGCGGCTTGCGCGACGCGAGAAACGCCTCCTGCTCGAGGCTCAATCGCGCGGGACGAAATTTCGCGCGTGCGGGGGAAAAGGGCGACACGGCATAAACCCCGCCCGTATCGGCCTTGTATCGAACAATCAGTTCCTTCACGGCCTCATGGTCGCAGACGACGACTTTCGAGAAGTTGAAGATCGCCGACCAAACGAGCTTGAGAAAGGGGTTTCCGCGGTCGGGGAAATGCCTCTGTTCGACGCCGGCGTGAAACGAGAGGCAGGGCCTTTTGAAAAAGAGGAGGTTCAGCTTCTCCGCGGCGAGCACGATCATCATTCCCTTCGGCGAATCACCGTTCATATGGAGCCTGAAAACGTATCCCCGGAGCGAAAACCAGAGGAGCTTCAAGCCCAGATCGAATCCGTTCCGCACCCGGATGAACTCGCCGTTCTTCTCCTTCCGGCGAGGCCCGAGGTTCAGCACCTTGCATTCGATCCCGCGCCGCTCGAGCGCCTCGCGCTCCTCGCGGATCGCGGTCGACCAGCCTCCCTCCGGGGGAGGGTATGGACCGACCATGAGTATTTTGCCGCGGCGATCCCTTTTTGGTTTCATCGAGGATACCCGTTCAACACGGCAAGTGTACTTCGGGAAGCGTTGCCTGCCAAACCAAATCTCTCCCCGCTCATTTTTCCCTTGACGCCCCGGAGCGCTTCCATTCTACTAAAACCATGTTTATATGCATGTTCCGCACCAATACCGGCCCTCGCGGGGCGATCGGGAGCCTATGATCACCGGCCGCAACATCATCTGCTTCTCGAACGATTGGCGCAACGATCCAACGAGCAAGCACCAGATCATGAGGGTGCTCGGTCGCGAGAACACGATTCTCTGGATCAATTCCGTGGGCCTTCGGCAGCCGACCCTCGTGAAGGAGGACGTGAGCCGAATGGCCAGGAAACTGCGATCGTTTTTCCGGGGACCGGAAAAGATCCACGACCGGTTCTATGTCTTCACCCCCATCGTCATACCGTTTCATCATTCGAAGCTCGCGCAGGGCGTCAACACGACGCTCCTTACGCTCTCGCTCGAGCACTACATCAAGAAGTTCCACATGAAGGACATCATCTTTTGGTTCTACCTTCCCAGCGCCCAATTCATCCTCCGCCGGATGCATCCGGCTTTTATCCTCTACCACTGCGTCGACGAGTGGAGCAAGTTCTCATTCATCGACGAGAAGATCTCCGAGAAGGAAGAGGCGCTCTGCCGCAGGGCCGATCTCGTCCTCACGTCCGCGCGGGAGCTCTATGCGACCAAGAACCGTTTCAATCCGCACACCCATTACATCCCGCACGGCGTCGACTACGAGTACTTTCACGGCGCCGCTTCGCGCAACGCACCGGTCCCTCCCGAGATGGCCGCGATTCCGAAACCGATCGCCGGCTTCTTCGGCCTCATCCACGAGTGGATCGATACCGAACTCCTCGAGTACCTGGTTCGCAGGAATCCGAACGTGAGCTTCGTCTTCATCGGAAAGACATCGGTCGATGTTTCGAAAATCGCCGCATACCCCAACGCGCACTTCCTCGGGCAAAAGGGGTACGGCGAGCTCGTCTCGTACGCGCGGCACTTCGACGTCGGACTCATTCCCTTCAAGATCAACGAGCTTACGATCAGCGTAAACCCGATCAAGCTCAAGGAATACCTGGCGCTCGGTATCCCGGTCGTTTCGGTCGATCTTCCCGAAGTCGCCGCGTATGAACGGGTCGTAAACGTCGCCGGGAGCTACGAGGCGTTCGACGAGGCACTTCGAAGAGAGCTCAGGGGCGAATACAAGGCCTCGCGCGCCGAGCTGGACGCGGTCGCCCGCGGAGAAACGTGGGAACGCAAGGTCGAGGAGATTTCAGCCCTCATCGAAGAACGGACGAACGCGCAACGCGCCCGCCCCCCCGAGGCAAGCCTTCCGTGAGACCGGATAAGGCCCACTAAAAAGCGAGAGGGAACGCGCGGGCGTTCCCTCTCGTAGGAACGATATCAATGATATGATTTACCGCGGCCCCGGGCCGAGCCGATGTTGAATCGGATTGCTGAGGGGCGACGGATTTTCACCATTCACTTCGTAGGCACCGATATCAGGGGCTGCGTCTCGGTATGTCAAGTTTCCCCAGCCGTACCCCGGGTAGAGCGAATTCACGTAGGCGCCGATATAGTCGTTGACTTGAGCACCCCTATCGATACACGGGCTCCCGGCCCGGAGCGCCCACCAGCCGTTGAACTGGCCGTATGCGTCGGGGAACTCATTCACAAGTAACGGATCAAGACCGACGTTATTGAACCAAGCGCTCGGATCGAGTGCCTGGATCTGCGCGATCGACCATGTCAGGGTGCTCCCCATGGAAGGTTGCTGTGCATAGACAATAGCTTGATTCCAGGTTTCGTCGTGACCGTCCTTCCGAATTACGTTGTTATAGAACTTGTTTCCGCCGAAGTGCGTGCTTGAAGGTAGCGTACCGGCGACATCCGGGTCTATCCAATTATTCGCACTGTTCGCATCGTACAGCCAGAGTTTGATTTCGGCAGCTCGATTGACATCGGGTGTCATACCTGTCGACTTGTAGAAAATATTATTCGCATAAATGCCGTCCCGGCAACTCGCATCGACGCATGAAAACGAGCCGTTTGTATTGTTTACAAGCAATTTGAGGCTGTTTCCCGCGCAATTGAAGAACGTGTTATTGTACACCAGCGTCGAATCGACTATCATGCAGGTGCCGCCGAATCCCCCTCCTGAAGCGTCCATTCCATCGGTGTGCGGTGTATACGTTACGTTCTTCCGTGCGACGTTGTTCGGACCGGCAAAATATAATGGCCCCTTTGTCTTCGTCGTTGTCTCGCCGCAATGGGTGACTACGTTGCCTTCGAAGAGACTGTATTCGGTTGCATTGGCGTAATACAGTCCGCCTCCCCAATGATTCTCGCATTTGTTGTACATGGTCTTGATATAGCGAGAGGGTGACGCACTATCAGAAGCTTTACCCACGCTCATGGCCGCATGGTTCGCATTTCCCAAGGTGTTCTTCCAAACGAGGAGCCGTTCACAGCTCATGAGAAATATCGTTTCTCCGGTTCCCTGAGCCCTGTCCGTCCCGTCTCCCGGAGGTATGTCTCCTGTGGCATGGTACACATGATGGAGATAGCAACTCTCGATCGTATCCATGGCCCCGTACGTGAACCCGACGGCGTACCTCATGAGGCCGCCCTCTAGATATGTCGCCCCCGGCGGCGGAAAATTCCCGTCTATCTCGATCCCTCTTATCTTGATGTGCTCTGATCGGTTGCTTGCGGTACCCTCGAATCTGATCACGTATGAGGCATCTTCCCGGCCTTCGAGTTTGATGTAGAGCGAATCCGAAGGATTCAGGTGGCTGAAACCATCAATGACAACCCAGTCCTGACCAGGATAGAAATACCAGTACCGATTCGTTTGCCTTCCACTGTTGCCGGTAGATTGGAATATCGCTTTCGAATCTCCATATGCCTTGAACACCATTGGCTGTCCAACCGTTCCTCCCGGTTCTCCGCTCTCACACCAAAACTTCTGTGCATTGGTGTAGGTACCCCCCATGATGAACAGAGTATCACCAGCCGCCATGATCGTTTTGGCCTTCGCGAGCGTCGCCCACGCAAGCGTGGTCGAAAGACCGCTCCGCGAATCGTCCCCCGA
>Ga0315274_10001572_pt1 | contig 35025 bp, 22 predicted proteins | sample YL17G02_20_MG_FD_203700 | JGI IMG/M metagenome (GOLD analysis project Ga0315274, IMG submission 203700) | Sediment microbial communities from Yellowstone Lake, YNP, Wyoming, USA - YL17G02_20 | ecosystem: Environmental > Aquatic > Freshwater > Lake > Sediment | place: USA: Wyoming | collected...
TCGATTGGTCGCATAGTCTTGCTCCTGGCCAGCTAACCCTTTGTTTCACAGACAGTTGGCATCTGCCATGAGCATCGACCAATCCTAACCGAAAACTCCAGTCATCTGGGGATACCACCCGGTATCCTGGGGCTCAGGTATGGCATAGGTTTCAGGTGTTCCGGCCGGCAGGTTATCGCCATACCGCCAGAAAATGATGTTGTCTCGCTGTCGCCACGACGGGCAATAGAAGATGTGCCGGTCGAACCCGCCGCTCTTGAGAATGTAATCCGTGGTCCAGTACGAGACATCGAACAGCCAGCGGTCCACCTCGTTCATCGGCAGCTTGCCGTCGGAATCGTTGGCGTACATGTTCAGCCCCAGACCCGTGTTCTTCTCGTTCTGGCCGCACACCGTACGCCGGCCCTGCTCCCGCACCGCCCCCATCGCCGGCAAGAGAATGCTCATCAACAGTGCGATGATCGCGATCACCACCAACAACTCGATGAGTGTGAAACCCCTCTGCTTTTGCATGGCAAACCCCTCTCGCTGACCATCACTGACAGACTACTGCCTCAGCCAATCGCATGCTGATGGCACGCTGTATAGCATACCATTTCCGGCGGCAAATCCCAAGGTCAATCATGGGATTTCGCAGCTCTTCTGCTGCGCCGCCTTCGCCGTTGCTTTTGCCTGCGAATCTTGTCCGCCTTCCTCGCCGCCGGGCTCTCGTGACCCAGGTTCTTCAACTCCAGCAGCTCGCACAGCCGCTTCCTCGCGTAGTACCGGTTCAGCCGCTGGGAGCGTTCCTGCTGCATCTTCACCTCCAGCCCCGTCGGCCCATGCCTCAGATAGACGCAACTGGAGGTCTTGTTGACTCGCTGCCCGCCCGGACCCGACGAACGGACAAACTTCTCCTCCAGGTCCTGCTCGCGCAGCCCCACCGCCACCATCCTCGCCTCCAGTTCCGCCTGTTTCTTCTGCGTGACCCCGAAATCCATCCTGTTCCAGGCCTCCAATCCGCGCCGACCCATCCGCCGGTGCCACTCCACACGGCGATACACTGCCGGCACGCCATACGATTATACCCTCCGCAGCCAAATTTGGCTTTGTTTCTCGCAGGGGCATAATCCGCGTTTTCTCTCATAACCCTTTTCTCGAACAGCAGTTACCATCCATGTGGCGCCCAGCCAATTGGCTTTGTTTCGCACGATCGGCTGCCTGCCTCTTCATGTCGTTGCGAGGACGCGGCAATCTCGGCTCTGAGAATTGGCTTTGTTTCGCACAATCTCCGTCCGCCGCGTCGTTGGCCTCTCCGGGAATTGGGTTTGTTTCGCACAACAGTCCCCCGTGGCCAACACGCCCACAAATTGGCTTTGTTTTACACGATGGGCCCCCCACCTGGTCATGTCGTTGCGAGGAGCGAAGCGACGCGGCAATCTCGGCCTTGGAAATTGGCTTTGTTTTGTATGATCCGGCCGTGCGGGGAACGGCGGACTCCTCAGCGTTCCGTTGGCTGGGGAGGATGTATGTTTCGCCGGCCATGACCGGATCCCCTTCGGATTGATTATGGATGATTGACTGTTGATTACTTGCGATTGGCCAGTCCATTGTGATTCCATCCTGATCGTTGCGTAGTTATGATACACAGGCAGCCGTTGTTCGTCAAGTGAAATCCCGAAAATGCAGACACTTCTATGGCCCCACCGCAATGCAGAGATAACTCCTTGTGCCACATGGACTTATGCCTCTTCCTCTGCGCGCCTTTGCGGCCTCTGCGGTTTACGCTTTCTTCTTCTGCCCAGATATGCAATGCGGCCTTTGAAACCCCAGACGAACGCCGGCGGACGCTGATAAACCCTTGTGAAACAAGGATTTACAACTGGCAACCGACAACCAACTGCTGTTTGTTGACACGGATCTACACGAGATCCACACGGATTCTGACGAGGAACGGCCTTGGGAACCACGAACCACGCGAAAGGGTCAAAAGATCATTCGCAGATTGCCCAGATTTCCCAGGCCGGCCTCTGGCCGGAACCAAGATTCCCTCTCGCCAAGCACGCCAAGAGCGCAAAGAAAGAAGGGGGAAGGATGGAGTTCCCTTGGCGATCTTTGCGTCTTTGCGAGAGACATAAACCCCTTTGTCATTAGGACTTATGTTAGTCGGCTGGAATTATCTGGAAATGCTTTTCAGTTCTTGCGAGCTTGTAACGCAGATCAAAACCGAAAAATCTGCGTAAATCGGCGAAATCTGCGGATCAGTTCTTCCTTGAACCGCGAAATATGCCAACCACCCGGCGCGACCTTCGGCCGCAACCAAAACCGGTTCTCTCGCCAAGACGCGAAGAACGCCAAGAAGACCAGACGGCAATGCTGTTAACCTTTGCGATCTTGGCGTCTTTGCGCGAGACATAATTCCTTGTTCTTCCGTGACTTATGTTGTGCAGCTTCGAGAATCCGCGCAAGAAAACGAGATTCTGACAAGTAGCAGTGCGAACGGCAGAGCAGAGAAGGCGGTAGGCCGCAGGCTGTAGCCAACCACGCCGCCTCGCCTCCAGCCTATCGCCTAAAGCCTATAGCCTGTTTGCCTGTTTTCCCCCTTGCCTTTCCACCGGCTCGCTCCTACAATACGGCTGTGGATTCGTAGGCTACTGTGCTCTTTGAGACGGGGAAAAAGGTGTCATGGATGCCCTGTGGCCGGCAATCCGTGGTTTCATACCACGGCAAGTGCCGTCCGCGGTAATGAGCCGGCCACCGTTTCGGCCGCTCAACGTCCCGGTCTTCCTTTGTCGAAGGGCCACGGAGCGATATAATACCTGATATGGAGACGCGAACGGCCATATCGGTGTACGGCGACACCTCGGTGTTTGGTGACTGAGCATGAAGACGAAGACCTCTGATTCCGTTCGCACGAAACAGCAGGGAGCCGCGCAGGTCATGAAGCAATTGGAGGGCAAATCCCTCCACGAGCAACTCGAATACTGGCAAAAGGGTACCGAAGACCTCAGAAGGCTCCAGCAGAAGCTCAAGAAAATAGAGGCTGTCACTAGTTCCTAGTTCCTTTTTTGGGAGTTCCTTTGGGAGTGAGACATGATGGACGAAGGTAAGGAGTCACAACCGGAGCCGTCCGAAGAACGCATCGACAACCCTATGTCACTAACACAAGGCGAACGAGACACTACACCGACACAGATCCTGATGGAGAGTGAACTCAGAGCCCACAAGAAGTCAACAGAAGATCTCAAATGGGCCATCAGAGTTATGGTCAGCTTAGTCGCGCTTCTGTTCACCATGTTTCTTGCGCTCTTAGGCTATGCGCTGTGGAGGGACCGAGAGGAGTACCAGAGAGCCGTGGCTGAGGCTCAAGCAGCCGCAGGGAAGACCGCGGAGTTGAGAGACAAAGTCCAACGACTGCTGGAAAGGGCTGACGAGAGAACCAAGAACTGGTTAGAGGAAGCCAACGCAAGAATCGAGGCAAGGCTGGGCAATCTGGATCGCCAGGCAGAATCCCTGCTTGCCGACGTCAGTGATGACGTAGAGCAGTTCATGACGGCCGCACGGGTCGACATGGAAGTCACAAGACAACGCGCCCAGAAAGGCTTTGACGACCTGCTCCAAAAGAGCAAAACACAGCAGCGCATCAATGAGTTGTGGTTCCTTGCTTCTGAGAACATGGCGAAGGAGCGGTTCTTGGCTTCGATATCAAAATGGGAGGAGATAGTCAAGGCGGACCCAAATGCGGCGCTTGCGTTGGCTAATTGGGCCCGTGCGCTTGCCGCTATCGCACAAAATAGAGGCGGCGACGGTGCTGACCAGTATTTTGAGCAGGCCTACCAAAAACTCGCACAGGCAACAGCCATCAATCCTCGCGAATCTTACTTCTTTGTGGTATGGGGCGATGTTCTTACCAGCCACGCACGAGAGAAAGAAGGTACCCAAGGAGACATTCTATACGACAAGGCATTCTCCAAGTATAGCGAAGCAACGACAGTGAGTCCACAAGATTACGAAGCCTGGAACGCTTGGGGGTTTGCTCTTTGCGTACGAGCGATTGACCGCGTCAACGAAGCACCAGAATTGTTCGCCGAATCGTACCGGAAATTTCGGCGATCCCTGGAAATCAGAAACGACAATCCACACACATTGGTTCTTTGGGGGACGGTGCTGCTCGCCCACGGAGAACAGCTTGAGGAGGGCGAATCGCTGAAGATGTACAAGGAAGCTGCTGAGAAATTCGCAGCAGCACTGGAGATTGAAGCAGAAAACTATGAAGCTCTAACAGGGAACGCGAGTGCTCTTATGCACCAGCTAGGCACCAAGGTCCAAACAGACACCGATGAGGTATTTCTGCATGCGCGTGAAACATGCCTAAGGGCTTTTGCGGCGGATCCAAAAAGGCCCGAAGCCCTTCTCATCTGGGGTCACTCCCTCACGATCCTCGCTGCGAATGCAGCGATGGCGGCTAAGGACAAGAACGAAGTAAACCGACTGGCAAGACAGGCTATTGATAAGTACGAAATGGCAGCTGCGCGAGGTTTGACTTCAGAGTACCTTGCTTCCTGGGCAAGTGCGGCCTGCGTGGGCGCGGTTGGGGGAATTCGCGGCATATTCTTGGGTGGAACGTGGAACGTACCCAACGTGCGTAAAAGGATGGAGGAACTCGATCGAGCAGTTGAGAAGTTTGAGATGGCCGCTAGACTTGAGCCCGACAACTCCTCCACGTTTTCGTCATGGGCATGGGCGCTCTTCATGCAAGCTCTGTTATCCGAACGTGAGGAGCGTGAAGTCCTCCTCATGCACGCCAAGAAGAAGGCTCTCTTGGCCGAAAAACTCGGGCGCCCGGAGGCTGGAATGATATTGGCCTCGATCTGCGCGTGGCTGGGTCAGTACGACGAATGCCGGAGGTGGTTACAGAGCGCGGAGAGTGCAGGTGAGTTGTGGCCGCGCGACGTCGTGTTCAAGAGCATAGAAATGCGCCCCGTCAAAGGGAAGAAGTGGTTTAGGGAGCTTTCCTGGCCCGAAGATTGACGGAGAATACTGCCGGCGCCGTGTTCGCGAAGGGGGGGAGCGCCAAAGGGGGCAGCCTCAGCTAACATGTAGTAGGCAGTATTTGATCTGACATTTACGCCATGTGGGCGACTGTCTGGGAGGAATTGAAGGGGTCCGAAGGGGTCCGGTACATTTTCCGAGGTTTGTCCTTTCCAGGCTCTTCTCTGTGGCTGGGACTTGCTGGCCCTGGCCAATATCCCGTCGGCGCTGTATCCTATGGGGAGTGAACAACCACGGCTGTTGGATGCCATAGTCTTGGCTGTCCTGGGATAGGAGAGAGCACGATGGTTCAAACGCCGGCGGAATCTGAATCGGCGATTCGACAGGCGGTGGACCGCATTGCGACGCGATTCCACCCGGACAAGATCATCCTGTTCGGCTCCCGGGCGCGGGGCGAAGGGGGTCTGAACAGCGATGCCGATCTGCTGGTGGTCATGCCGGTGGACGGCTCCAAACGGCAACAGGCCGTGCAAATCGACTTGGCCTTGGAAGGCATTCCCATTCCGATCGACCTCATCGTGGTTACACCGGAGGAGGTGGAGAAGTACCGTGAGACAATAGGCACGATCATCCGCGAGGCGCTGCGGGAAGGAAAGGTGCTGTATGAGCGAGCGGCCTGACTTGATGAAGGAAATCGCCCGCTGGACGGATATGTTCTCTGGTGGGGATATTCCTGATTGTCTGCCGTTTGGCGCTGGGGTGCAGGAACAGAGATAGACTCGACATACGGCGTTTGATGAGGACGATGCCCGCTCCTGTTTTTCGCTCTTTGTTCTTGCCTTTGGCCGTCCGTTGGAGTAGATAGGAGGCATGAGGGGACAAAGGTATAAGCTTGCCCGCTTTGCGGCCGTATGCTTTTGGTCCTGTGCCCTTCTCCGTAGGCCTCTGTTGAAAGGGATCGGCCAATGCTGAAAATCGGGATGATTGGAGCGGGTTTTGTCGCAAAGTTTCACGAGCGGGCTTTGCGCTCCGTGCGGAACGCCGAGTTGGCCGGGATTTACGCACTGAAAGGGGCCGAGGCCCTGGCGCAGACAGCCCGGCAGGATGGCCTCGGCGACACCAAGGTCTATGGCTCCATCGGCGAGCTTGTGAAGGCCGTGGATGTGATCTGCATTTTCGCCCCGAACTTCGCCCGCGTCGATATGATGCGGGAGATCGCCCGGGCGGTCGAGGACGGCGCGGAGATCAAGGGCATCGTCATCGAAAAGCCCCTGGCCCGCAACGTCAGCGAGGCGGACACGCTGGTGCGGATCGCCAAGGCGATGAGTGTCCCCACGGCGTACTTCGAGAACCAGATCCACATGCCCGCGATCGTCCAGGCCCGTACTCAACTGGCCCAGGTCGAGAAGGCGATGGGCGCGGCCCACCTGGCCCGCAGTGCGGAAGAGCACGGTGGCCCTCACGAGCCGTGGTTCTGGAATCCCACCACGCAGGGCGGCGGCGTCTGCTGCGATATGGGCTGCCACAGCATCGCGTGCGGCATGTTCATGGTAACGCCCGCCGATAAGCCCGTCAACTACCTACGGCCGGTCCGCGTCAACGCCACCATGGCGCTGCTCAAGTGGGGCAAGGAGCCGTGGCTGGGCCAGCTCAAGCAGCGAGGCGTGGATTATTCCGCGACGCCCGCCGAGGACTACTCCAGCGTCACCATCGAGCTGGAGGACCCCGCAACCGGCCAACGCAGCATCGTTCAGGCGACCAATTCCTGGATGTATGATGCCCCCGGGCTTCGCCTGCTGATGGAGACGTTCGGGCCGGGTTATTCGTACACGGTCAACTCGCTGCAGTCGCCGGCCGGCATGTTCATCAGCGACGCCGCCGCGACCGCCGTGATCGACAGCGAGCTGGCCCTGGAAAAGTCGCAGGCGACCCGTGGCGCCCTGATCCTGCAGCCCGACGAGATTGCCCTGTATGGTTACGTCGCCGAGTGGCTCGACGCACTCCAGGCGTTTGAAAAGGGCCGCGATGCCCTGCTCAATCTCGAATACGGCAAGCTGATCACGACGCTCATCATGGCCGCGTACATGTCTCACGAGAGGCGACAGGTCATCGACTTGACGGATGCGCGTATCGTCAGCGATCTCGAAACCTACGTCCCTCTGATTCAGCAAGGCAAGGGCAAACAGGTGCTGTAGGCGAACGTCGTTCATTCTGCGACGGGTACTTGCACACTCGCGCCAACAGCGATAAAATCATGTTTTGGAACAGGGTCGAAGTGATGGTCGTGTAAACCATTGAGAATGTCAGGTCCATCGCGAAGGGCCGGGATATCCCAACTCATCACTTCCATCCTCTCCCGTGTATTAGCGATGTTGCACGCAATTGCGTGATTTCCCGTGTGATAGCGGACATTCGATGAAGATTGCCTTTATCATTCCGAACAGCAATTCCGAGGGTCAACAGAGCTTCTACGACTATGCATTCTACTCCACGTTTCTGCTTTCAAAGAAGTATATCTCCTGCCGGTTGGCCATTCCGACGCTTGCGGCGCTGACGCCGCAGGAGCATGAAGTCAGGGTGTTCGATGAGAATGTCGACAGGATCGACTATGCCTGGAACCCGGATCTGGTCGGGATCAGCGTCCTGACAATGTTCGCCCCAAGGGCGTACGAAATATGCAAGAGATACCGGGAAAAGGGGGTCAGGACGGTTCTCGGTGGAATCCATCCTTCCATGCTTCCCGATGAAGCTCTGGAGCACTGTGACAGCGTCCTGATCGGGGAAGCGGAGGAGATTTGGCCTACCCTGCTGCGCGATGCCGCCGGCGGCAACCTGAAGAGGGTCTATCGCGCCGCCGGGCCGGTCGATCTGACGCGTTCGCCCGTGCCTGTCCGGGCCGGCCTGAACCGATACCGGTACTTGTCGGATGTAGTCCAGACGACCAAGGGATGTCCATTCGATTGCGAATTCTGCTGCGTCCATGCCTTTGACGGACGGCGGGTGCGCAATAAGTCGGTAGAACAGGTAGTGCGGGAGATCAGGGATATCCAGAGCCACGCCTCCACCTATAAGAGAAAGAAGTCCATCTTTTTCGCCGATGATAACATCGTTGCCAACAGGGAATTCGCGGAGCCGCTGTTTGCGGCCTTGAAGCCCCTGAACATCAACTGGATGTGTCAGGCATCCATGAACATCTCTGGGGAAGAGCACCTGTTGAGGCTGATGAGGGAAAGCGGCTGTGGCGCTATTTTCATCGGTTTTGAATCGCTCCATGCGGACAATCTCGACCAGATGCATAAGGTCGTCAATAGGCGGTATGACTACGCCGAGGTGATCCGGAGGATACAATCGCACGGCATGCTCGTTCAAGCCTCCTTTATCCTCGGATATGACTCCGATTCGCCGGCCGTGTTCGATGAGCTCGTTGGCTTCATCCGAGAGAACCGGCTGTTCGCACCGGTAATCAACATTCTCACCCCGTTTCCCGGCACGAAGCTGTTCGAACGCCTCGAAAAACAGGGGCGGATTCTGCACCGAGATTGGGGCCGATACGATACGAAACACGTGGTTTTTGCGCCGGCCCAGATGAGCCCTGACGAGCTGCTCGATGGCTACCGGGAGGTGATCAAGGAGATATACTCTTTCGACTCAATTCTCGAACGCCTCCGCCACTACTGGCGTATAGATTTCTGGAAAGAGCATAATGCGGTCGATCCGGTGAGGTTCAGGTACCGGCTGCTTTTTGCGATACGACTTTGTACGTTGTTCGCATCCCGTAATGTGGAAAGAACGAGATTCATCGCCAGGATACTACCGAGCGTATTTGACAAGCGTGTCCGAGTATCGTCCATCCTGAGTCTGATGGCTTACAATAATTTTGCGTGCTCACAATCTTAAGGCAGTATATGAGAAGACACAGATTGAGAATTGTCATCCCGGCATTCCCGGCGTTCAACATCTACTCCAGCATCGCCAACATCACCACGGCCCTTGGCCCGGTGTGCGTGGCCAGCGCCGTCAATGAGATGGAGGGCTGGGATGCGGAGGTCATCGACGAGAACAACCTGGGCCGCTACGGCCCGCGAGCCGACGGCCGTGGGGCCGATCACGAATTGCTCCAGGCGCAGCGGCCCGCCGACGTCGTCGGGTTCTACGGCGGCTTGACGAGCACGATCCCCAGGCTTTACGAGCTTGCCCGCCGGTACAAGCAACGCGGGGTTGTGACCATCGCCGGCGGCCAGCACTTCGTGGGCGAGAACGTCGCCGAGGCGCTGTCGTCCGGCGTGGACTACGTCGTTTTCGGTGAAGGCGAGGACACGATTCGCGAGCTTCTGGAGGTCGTGGAGGGTCGGCGCGACGCGCACGACATCCAAGGCATTGCTTATCTGCAGGACGGACGGGTGGTTTATACTCCTGCTCGTGAGCCGCTGCAGGATTTTGACCACCTCCCCTACCCGGATTTTTCCTTGGTTCGCTACGCGAGAATCAAGATATTTCCCGTAGAGAGGATACGGGGCTGCTGCATGAATTGCGAGTTTTGCACGGTAAAAGGCAAGCCGCGGCCGGCCCCCGTCGAACGGCTGCTCGGCACTATCAGCTACCTCGTCGAGACGCATAATGCCCGGCAGTTCTTCATCGTCGATGACCTCTTCGGCCAGCAGCGGGACGAGACCGTAGAGTTCTGCCGCAAGCTGGGCGAATACCAGGAGCGCATAGGCAAAAGGCTGGTGACGACGGTCCAGATTCGATTGGACAAGGCACGCGATCCCGAGCTGCTGGCCGCGATGCGCCAGGCGGGCATCCGGCACGTGGCCATTGGCTTCGAGTCCCCGATCGATGAGGAGCTCAAGGCCATGAACAAGGCCGTCCGTGCGGAGGAAATGCTCTCGCTCGTCCGCGTGTATCACCAATCCGGCTTCATGGTCCACGGCATGTTCATCTTCGGTTACCCGCCGACCGAGAACACTCGCTTCACGATGTCCGTCAAGGATCGGGTCCGCCGTTTCAAGAGCTTCATCCGCAAGGCCAAAATCGACACCGTTCAGGTCCTGCTTCCCGTGCCTCTGCCCGGAACGGAGCTGCGCCACAGGCTGGAACAGCAGAACCGGGTATATCCGCTGGAGGATGTCGGCTGGGAGTATTACGACGGCAACTTCCCTCTCTTCGAGCCGGACGAGCCCCTGACGGGCCCCGAGCTCCAGGACGGCGGCAAACGAATCATGAGCCGGGTCTATCGGTTTCGCTGTGCGCTATTGGTGGCCGCTCACATCCTCTCATTCCCCGCCATCGTCCTGTCGTTGCACGATCTGCGTCTTGGCTGGCGCCGATGGTATCGCCCCTGGCGCAACAGCGTCATCCGCTTCGGCGGCTGGCTGACCATGCGCAAGTGGAGCGCCAGTTTTCAGAAGAGTGATTTCCTCCAGAGACTCCAGAGCGCCAAGGAACGGTTGCAGCTTGCCCGCACCGGCACTCCGCTGCCCCGGCAAGCCGACCGCGCGTTGAAAACGTCCGGCCACAGATGAACGCCGCGTGCTGCTTGGGCCGCACCAACGGCGCACCATCCTCTCCGGCTGGATACGGGTCAGGAAGAATTCCCCTGCCGCACGAGCTTCTCGCTCAGAGCAAAAGGTGAAGGATCCCGGCTGCTCCCTTCAAGAGCTTACTTTCTTCAAGGTCGCCAGCCGAGGTCCTTCACCCTCGATACGATCGGTAGCATATACGAATAGCATCCTTATGACAACGGATCGGAATTCGTATGCGCTGCTATGTCCGCTTGGTCTCAGTACCGACGGTCACCACGTCCGCCGCCGCCACCGCCGCCGCCTCGCTTCGGCGTCTTGGGCTTCGCTTCGTTGACCATGATGCTTCGGCCATGCAGGTCGGTGCCGTTCAGGGCCTCGATCGCCGCGTCGGCATCTTTCCGTGCCGGCATCTCGACAAACCCGAATCCTCGCGATTCGCCGCTGAACCGATCCTTGACAACGCTGGCGGATTGCACGTCGCCATGCGTCGCGAAGAGCTGTCGCAACTCTTCGTCCGTGACCTCGAATGAAAGATTCCCTACGTAAATGTTCATGTTCTACTCCTTTGCTTCATTCAGCGTGCCTCCCGGCCTCGGTAACGGTCACCGAACGGTACCGGGCTGCACCCGCAGTATGATTTCACTCTCGTTTTATTGTCTACAGAATCAGCGAAAAGAGGGGATCAAAGGCGGGAAATCAGTATCGGGTCAGTCAGCGTTGATTCCACTCTCACGACGCATCATCCAGTTCTACCATACAATACAGGGGTAGCATACCACGGCGAACGAAGCGTTGCAAGCACCAAATTTCATTCATTTTTCAGAAAGAACGTCAATCATTTTTGCCGCCGGGACAGGCTGGGGGACCGCACCGCCCACGAGCGCGTCGGGCGAAGATGGCAGGATGCAAATTGATTCGCACCCGGGGTTCTGTTAGCATCGTGCCATGCCGTAGAAGGTCGATTCCTGATTCCGGACAAATGGAAAGGGTAAGGAGTATGCTCAGAAGCCTTTCGTGCGTGTCGATCCTGGTTGAGGCTTTCCTTGTGCTTGGCAGCGGCGGCGTCTGCGCCGGGGAAGTTGTGCGGCTGGGGGAACTGGATCTCTCCAAGATGTCAAGCGGGTGGGGCAAGCCGCTGGCGGACAAGAGTGTCACAGGCAACGCGATTTCCATCGACGGCCGGACGTTCGATCACGGCGTGGGGACCCACGCCGGATCGGTGCTCTACGTGAAGCTGGACGGCAAAACCGAGCGGTTCCGCTCGTTTGTCGGCGTGGACGATGCCACGAACGGCAGAGGGACCATTCAGTTCCAGGTATATGGCGATGGCAAGAAGCTCTTTGACAGCGGCGTCATGAAAGGCGGGCAGCAGGCCAAAGCCGTCGACGTGCCGTTGGCGGACGTCGGACGCCTGATGTTGATCGTCACTTCGCCCGGCGATGGGACCGATTTTGACCACGCGGACTGGGCACAAGCGGAATTTGTCACTGCGGGCGAGAAACCGCAGGCCCTGGATGCCCCTCAGCCGGCCGCCGAGGAACGGATCATCCTTACGCCCAAGGGCGGCCCTCAGCCGAGAATCAACGGGCCGACGATCTATGGCGCCCGGCCCGGAAGACCCTTCATTTATCGCATTCCCTGCACGGGTGCCCGGCCGATCCAGTTCACAGCCACGAATCTGCCGCAGGGTCTGCAACTCGATGCCGGCGCCGGCATCCTCAGCGGCCGGGTGCCCAGGAGTCCCGGGGAAACGGTCGTGACCCTGGGGGCACGGAATGGGCATGGAACGGATCAGCGAACGTTCAAACTCGTGGTCGGCGATACGTTGGCCCTGACGCCGCCGATGGGCTGGAATAGCTGGTATATCCATTATATGCATGTTACTGAGGAGCACATGCGTAACGCCGCCGATGTCATGATCTCCTCCGGCATGGCCGACTACGGCTATCAGTACGTCAACATCGACGACTGCTGGATGAAGCAGAAAGGGGATGAACCTTATCGCGATGCACAAGGCGCCATGCTGCCCAACGCCAAGTTCCCCAACATCACGGGCATGGTGGACTACATCCACCGCAAGGGCCTCAGGGCCGGACTTTATACGGGGCCCGGCCCCTGGACTTGTGGCGGCTACGTCGCCAGCTACGGGCACGAGTCAATCGACGCCCGCAAGTTCGCCGACTGGGGCTTCGATTTCCTCAAATACGACTGGTGCTCGTATGGCCAGGTCGCCGGGGGCAACAGCCTCGAGCACATGCAGCGACCGTACAAGAAAATGGGTGACATCCTCAAAGAGCAGCCGCGTGACATCGTGTACAACCTGTGCCAGTACGGCATGGGCGACGTGTGGACGTGGGGCGCCGAGGTCGGCGGCCACTGCTGGCGCACCACGGGCGATCTGGGCCTGGAACGAGGCGTCCTGCTGCCGGGGTTCTACAGCATCGGCTTGAGCAATGCCCGGCACTACGAGAACGCAGGGCCGGGCCACTGGAACGACCCCGACTACATCCTCATCGGCTGGGTGGGCAACGCCCACAACCAGAATGAGCCCGGCCAGCCCACCCCACTGACACCGAACGAGCAATACAGCTACATGGCCATGTGGTGCCTGATGGCCGCCCCGCTGTTCTTCTCCGGCGACATGGCGAAACTCGACGATTTTACGCTCAATGTCCTGTGCAACGCCGAGGTGATCGAGGTCGATCAGGACCCGCTGGGCAGGCAGGCCAGACCGCTGGTCCAGGATGGCGAAACGCTGATCCTGACCAAACCGATGGAAGATGGCTCACAGGCGGTAGGTCTGTTCAACCTGACGGAGCTGCCGCGGGAGATCGCGGTGGACTGGTCGCGGCTCGGCATCCAGGGTCCCCGGCAGGCCCGCGACCTCTGGCGGCAGAAGGACCTTGGGCGGTTCACGGACCGTTTCGTCACGAGTGTTCCCCGCCATGGAGTGGCCCTTATTCGACTTCGCCCGGAATAGCCCCTCGCCGGGCAAAACCGGCAAAAACTCTTGCACAGGCCGTATATTGCCGATAGAATGTTGGTAATGCTGGGCCGGGATTCCGATCCAATCATTCCGGTCGGGCTGGGGCCATATGCAGATCGGCCGGTGGAGTGTGTGGTTCTTTGCGAGTCTGGTCAGGCATGTCATAAGACGTGGAGGTACAACTATGCGACGGTCCAAGGGGTTCACACTCATCGAACTGCTCGTCGTCATCTCCATCATCGCCGTGCTGATGGCCATTCTGATGCCGGCCTTGAGCAAGGCCAAGAACCAGGCCCAGGAGATGGCCTGCAAGGGCAATCTCAAGAGCTATTGCCTGGCCGTGGCCATGTATCTCGATGAGAGCGACGGCAAATTCCCCGTGCCGGAGAGATGCTATTTCTCACAAACCGCGGCCTATCCCGTGGAATCCGGGTTGGCCAGCTACATTCACGTGCGATGGTGCAACGATGACATCAATCTGAGGAATCATCCGGAGTACGCAGGCCCATTCTTCCGCTACATCGCGAATGCCCGCGCCTTCGCCTGCCCCACATTCAAGACCCTGTCGGTCCGCAATTCTGACGACCACTTCTTCGTAGCCGACGCCGCCAGACTCAGGCACTATAGGCCCTGGTACAACTACACGATGAATGCCTACCTTGGCAGCGAGATCGGCGACGTGCAGAACACCCGTGTGCGGAAAATCTCGGAGGTGAAGCAGCCCTCCATCATCTTCTCTTTCGTGGAGGAGAGCCCACTGGTCGACACCAATTACAACATCTCGGGTCTCAACGACACGTTCATGGTCCCGGGAAGTGATAGCATGATCCAGGGCTGGTTCGGCAGAGTTGGCAAAGTCCCCCGGTTGGTCATCCCCGGCCCTGAAGGCGTCGGGGCCTTCTGGGACGTCGTCAGCGGGTTCCACAATGCCTCCGCCGCCAACCTGCTCGGCGGAAAAGGCAACTGCGCGATCCTGGACGGCCACGTCGAGTCCTTCACACGCGCGGAAACCTTCGTTCACGCCTACCCGCGATAGCGGGCGAGGCGCGGGCCGTCAATTGGCTGAGCCGGGCGACGGAGCGGCGGCTTTCCAGTTGGCGGGGTCGTTGCCATAGGCCGTGGGGTCGATCCGAACCAGCGAGGCGCCCTGGCCATCCGCTGTGACCGGCCACGGATCGATGCCGGCGGGAAACTCCTCCGGATGCAGGCCGTCGCTGTAGTTGACGCGGTCCACGCGAATCCAGTTCCGCGTACCATCCATGTCCTGGCCGCCGGGCTTGCTGAGCTGGACCTTCTCACCGCCGTTGGCGAGATTGCCTTCGCCCCAGGCGAAGACCTTCACCCCGGCCGGCACCGTGTATCTCGTACCGAACAGGTTCAGGTCCTTGACCAACAACAGGCACTCGCCCGCCGCCAATGTCACGGCCGGCTTCGCGGGCAACAGCAACTCAAGACCCGGCCCGTCCGGGTCGTCCGTGAATCGCCAGGGGGTCTTCTCCTTTGCATCGTACAGCGTGACGGGGGCGCTGCCGATGTTGAGCAACTCCACGTACTCCGCATCGGCGGGTGTGCCCGGATTGTACATGATTTCGTCGATCACCACCGGCCCGACCAACGGATCGGCATTCGCCTGGCCCGGCGTCGGCTCACTCAGGGCGACGAAGTCATAGCCGCCCGTGCTCTTGTGGTGGCGGCCCAGAGACACGCCCGGATCGGAGGCATCGAATCTCTGCTGCTCGCTGTAGCCGGTCAGCGCGGCGCCGGAGCCCGAATGCAGGTACACGGTCTCGCCGTCACGGGTGAGCGCGAAGGGCGCCTTGCAGCCCGGATCATCGGGGTTGCCGAAGTGCTCGTCCTCATAGAATACCAGATAGCCACCGGCGGGAATGCTCGTGCCCGCGGCAATCCGGTACTTCATCAGATCGTCCGCATCGTCGCTGAGGAACCAGCCGCCGATATCGACGGCCTGGCCGGTCGCGTTGTACAGCTCGATCCAGTCGGGCCCCACGCCCTGTGAATTGGCCAGCAGCTCGTTGATGACCACCGCCCCCAGTTCCGGCACGCTGCTCTCATCGCCCGCGCCGGGCGTGCCGCCGACCTGGGTGCTGGGTCGCCAGAGATTCTTGTCGCCCAGGGCATTCGGGTCGGCCGTCTTCGGGTCCCGCAGCGTCAGCGAGAAGCCCAGGCCGTCTGTGATGTCGAACCAGTTGTCCGCGAAACGGAAATTGTGAATGACCGCGCCTGTGGCATCGAGCATCTCAAGCCGCTCGCCCGCGTTGTTCAGGCTGCCTCCGTACTGCCCCGCCACCGGCAGCCCGGCCCCGTACGTCGCGTCGAACGCCGCCGCATCCCTGACCACGAGGCAGTAGCCGCCCGGGGCCAGCGTGTAGCTGGGGAACGTGAAATCGACGCCGTTGGCGAACTTCACCAGATTCAGGTTGATCGTCTCGGCGCCGATATTCGTCAGCTCGATATATTCGGCGTTCGGGTCGGCGGGATTGCCCGTGTCGAGCGGGTGATACATGATCTCGCTGATCCGCAGGCTCTGAGCGACGGGTCCGACCGCATAGACCGTCTCGTTCAGCGCACTCCACCGGCCGTCAAACGTCCGGGCCTTGATGTGCGCGCTCTCGGTCAGTTGCACGGGATTGCCGAACTGGATCGCCGTCGGCGACACGGCCCCCTGGCTGATCTCCCCCGCCGCCAGCTCCACCGACAGGAGGAAGTCGGAGCTGTCGATCGGTGTGTTCAGGGCGTGGATGGCCAGCAGATTGGTGCCCTCCCATAACAGACCCGCATGATCGGAGATATCGAAGCTCGCCAGCGCGACGGCAGCATCGTCCGCATTGCCGCCCGAGGCCACGGAGTTCCACTGCGGCTCGCCCGTGAAGTTCTGGCGGGCCACCTCCGCCCCGTTGAGGTAGGCGACGAACCCGTCGTCATAACGGACCTTCAATGTCATGTTGGAGTACCCCGCCTTCGTCACGGTGAACGGGATACGGATGTAGCAGCTTCCGGTGATCCTGTACATCTGGCTTTGCACGTCGATGCCGATGTAATCGCGGTAGCCCGTGCCCGCCTCGTACCCGACGCCGCCGGCGCCCGCGGTCCATGACGAGTCATCGAAGCCGTTGACGTACCAGACGTTGGCCTCTCCGACCTGCAACCCACCCGCACCCACATCGCCAACGAGGCGGAAGCGATCTGCGGCGAACGTGGTGATGTTGCCTCGTGCCGCGAATAGTTCGAGCTCGGAGCCGCCGCCCCGCTCATAGAAGACCAGCCGAAGGTCATGCTGCCCCGCCTCGGTGATGTTGAAGACCGTAAGCGTGTCGCCCGGCCCCCGCGGGTCTGGGTAGGAACTCGTGTACGTCTTGGCCTTCCGGGTCAGCGTCATCGAGAAGCCGTCGTCGCTGTTGACGCCGAAGGTCCATTCTCCCGTCGCCGGGATCATCACCTTGCCCGTCACCAGGACCACGAAATCCTCGACATCGGTGTTCATCGTCGTGCCCGGGAAGGGCCGGTCGTTCTCGAAGTTGCCCGGACTGCCCGTGTTGAAGTAGTTGATGACCTTGGCCTGCTCCTTAGCCATGGTGGCCTGCCGGGCCGCGTTGGCAATGACACCCTCAGCCGCCACAATGCTATCGACAGCGACAGTCGCCTTGTAGTAGGTGACCTGGAAGCCGGCCGGGATATTGCTGAGCAGATTGCCCCCGTTGGCCACGCTCGGCACCAGGACCCGCTTTGGCGCATTCTCCGGCAGCAGCGTGACGATCTTGCCGTCCATGGACTGCCATGCGGGCACGCGCGGATCGCTGCCGTCTGTCGTGTAGTATACGCGGCCCTTCGCGACGCTCATGGTCAGCAGGCTATTCGATGGGACCACACCACCCTGCCGCGGCAAACCGTTGATGTTGAAAACCGGAGCAACGGCGGCGGAGTAAAGGCCTGCATTTTTCAACTGGGTCAGCACGACCGCCGGGCGCTGCGGCATGTACGTGCCCAGGATATAGTCCCGCGTCTTGCGCCAGTCAGCCAGCGTGTACGGCGTCGCGCTGGACTGGTCTCCCCACCGAGCCGACTCGGCGATGATCGACAGCTCGACCTGATCGGCCAGCTTCTTATAGCGTTCGTAGGAGGGACCGGGGGTCGCGGGGCCATCGTTGAACAGATGCTTCTGCGCGTGATCGGCAAAGAGCAGGCAGAACTCGGGGTTCTGCCGCAGGGCCGCATAAGGGATCGCAGCGCCGTCCCTCACGTTGGTCACATTGGCGTTCAGGTCGGACCAGATGACGATCGCCCCTTCCGAGTCCCAGTTGAAGAACTTGAAGCCGGTGGCGTTCGGAGGTCGCCGGCAGGCAGCGTAGTAGTTGTGCCCCGGCCAGTCGCCCGTGCCGCCCCAGAGGTTGGAGAACATGTAGTCGATGTAGTTATCGACGTCGAGCAGATCGTCATAGGCGACGTTGCTGCTCCCGTCTGGGTTGTTGCCCTGAATTCTCTGGTAGGCGGCGGGGTCGGAGAGTCCCGCCCTGGCCCGGCTGAGCATGGCGTTCCAGGTAGTGAGGTTGCTCTCGCCCCGGGCCTCGCCGCGATTGATGGCGTCCCACTCCTCCGGGTCCCCGCCAAAGTAGGCGGCGCAGAAGGACTCGACCGGCCGCTCCGTCACGTTGTACTGACCCCAGTACAGCCCGTTGAGGTACAGGTGCACGAACGTCCCGTGGACCGCCGGCTGACCCAACGCCAACTGCGTCCGCCGCAGGAACTCATCGACAATGTACTGCGTGTTCGCCCGGCCCCAGTCGTTCCAGCCGTCGTTGGCCCCGGCGCGAAGAATGATCATGTCGAAGCTGGTGGTCGCATCCTCCTCCTCGAACAGCCGGAAATTCAATTTCGTCGGACCGTAGTCGCGTTTGAACAGCAGGCGCAACGACTTCTTGCGGCTCAGATTGAAACCACGGAACGCACCGCCGTAGACCCGCAGGCCCGCATCCACGTGAAAGCCCGTGGTGCCGTCCGAATTGATCCATTCGACGGACACCGGGCGCTCCCACTGAACGCCCTGGCCCCACGGATTCGTGTAGACCCCCTGTGCTCCGAACAAATTGTCCAGGGTCGTGACAATCGACATCGTCGGGAGCGACAGCAGGGACGCCTTGGCCTGAGTCCGGTATAAGGCGTTATTCACCACGTCCGGGTCCATTTCGTAGTCGGCGTTGGTGGAGCCCCACATCGTCGGGAAGCCGGTTGGGTTCTTCGACTGTCGCAATACCTGGTCGAGGAATAGATACGTGTGCGTGCGCACGGGGCTCGACATCCAACCGGGCTTGAATGCGGCCACGCGCAGGCATGTCGTGGTACTGATGGTGAACGGCCCCGTGTACGTCAGCCCGCTGACCTCCGTCGGCTTCGTCCCATCCGTCGTATAGCGGATGACAGCCCCCGGCGCATCGCAGAAGATGCTCAGGGAGAACGCCGTCGAGTAGAAGCCTCGCTCGTGGCTAAGCTCGGGCGTAGCCACCAGATCGACCGCGCCGGAGATATTGGTCCGGCCGGGCGTGGGCGCGACAAAGTACTGGGGGACCCTGACCTGCCCGGAGGCATCCAGCTCCGGCGCGATCAGGAACACCTGATTGCTCTTGCTGTCGTTGAGCCCCTGGATGGCGAGCACATTGCGGCCGTCTCGCAGAAGGTCCTTATGCCGCGACAGATCGAGCACGGCCGGATCGCCCATGAGCAGATCGGAGCGGTCGCTGCCGGCGGCCGAATCCCAGTGAGGCGTGCCCGTGAAGTTCGCCCGCGCCACTTCCGTGCCGTTGAGCCAGGCCACGAAGCCGTCCTCGTACCGCATCTGCAGACGCAGGGAGTCGAAGAACGCCATCTCGTCCGCGTCGAACTCCGCACGCACCCAGAGCGAGGAGCTGACGCCGAGCATCCTGTCCCTCAGGAGATTGTTCGTCTGGCTCCCGAATGTCACCCTATCGAACACCACGGTGCACACGGTGCCCGCCGCATGGGAGGTCACGCACATGCCAATGTAGGCGTCCTGGGCCATGGCGATCGCCTCGGTGCCCTGTTGCGCCCAATTGAAGCCGTCCGGCGAGTAATAGCCGCTGAAGACGTTGCCGCGTCGAGTGATCCGGACCCAGTAGGGAGGCTTGAACCCATTGCCCTGTGCGGAGACGGAGGCGCCGCCCGTGGCGGTGCGCCGCAGGAAGGCGGTGCCGCTTTGCGGGGAAATCACCTGGGTCGCGTGCCTGGAGCCGGAGGCGAGCGACTCGCGGATCATGACGCCGGCCTTGGCCCACGGGTCCGTATCGACCATGCCCATGACGAACGCCGTCACCTCACCGTCGCCTCGCAGCGGCATGTAGAGGTAGTAGAACGAATCCGCCGAGCCGCCGATGTCGGCGCCGTCGCCGTGGACCATGAAGGCTTGCATATTGGGAGCAGTGTAGCCGCCCGGCGCGGCGGGATTGCCGATGTCCCGGCCGACCAACTGTGAGGTCTGCGAGAAGCCCAGGCTGGCCGTCGCGGTCGACCAACCGTCGTCGTTGAACCCGACGGCCGTCCAATCCCGCCCCGCATCCTCGGCAACCGGGACATGGTACGACACCATTGAGCCGGCGTTTAGAAACTGCGCAGCAGACTGACCGAGGCCGTACGAAATGTCAGCCAACTGCTCGGGGTAAGCCGGGCCGTACTCGTCCGCGACCGTGCTGCCGTCGCTTCTCACTAAGGCCAAGTAGCCGCCTTCGGCAGCGAGCTGGAAGTTCGTGTGCAGTTGGCCCGATGTCCGGTTCTTGCCGGAAGCGAACACGACCAGATAGCCATTCGGATTCAGTTTTGTCCCGCTGGGGAATTGCCACTTGGTCGGGTTGTCGGCGCTATCCGTGAGATACCATCCCCCGAGGTCGAAGACCCGGCCGGTCGGATTGTACAGCTCGATCCAGTCGGAAGAATCGCCGTCGGCGTCCAGGAGGTCCCCTTCTCCCAGCGGCAGGCGGCTGCCGTTGCTGGCCATGAACTCGTTGATGACCGGTGTCTCGACGTTGGCCCGCCAGTTCCAGGCCAGCCGCGAGAAGTCAGTCAAAGTCACTTGGCCGTCACCGTCCAGGTCGGCTTGACATCCAAGGGTCTCGCATTCCGCATCCAGCCAGCTATCCGCGAGGACCCGCAGATCCGTGAAATCGACCTTGCGATCGGCGTTGAGGTCCCCCACGGGATAGACAGCGGCCTCCAGGGTAAGGGTCCCCAAAATGCTGAACAGTACGACCAAGTACCTGTTTCTCATGCGGACGATCTCCTCCGATGCACTTCGTTGCGGCCACAGTGACCTCTGACTATATCGGCTGGACAGTGCTGCAAGTTCTGAGTCCATCGCTGCTCATCATACCATTGTGCCAGGCCCCTTGTCAAAACGTTATCGGCCCAGAGCAACGCACATCTCTCATCGATCCCAGGTCATCCGCCGATAAAGAGTTTGACGCAACTGGTGGCCGGCCGTACAACTATACGTCCGACACAACCAATGAATCGGCAGGAGCACGGCATGCAGGCAAGACTGAGATTCCTCGGAGCGGCCCAGAATGTCACGGGGTCGCGGCATCTGCTGGAGATCGATGACACGAGGATTCTGGTCGATTGCGGCCTGTACCAGGAGCGGCAATTCGTCTCTCGCAACTGGGTCCCGTTCGACGTGCCCTCGACAAGCATCGACGCCGTGCTGCTGACGCACGCGCACCTGGACCACTGCGGCCTGCTGCCCAAGCTCGTGAAGGAGGGTTTCAACGGGCGAATCTACTGCACGGTGGCGACGGCGGAAATCGCACGGATCATTCTGCTCGATGCCGCTCATATTCAGGAGGAAGACGCGGCCTACAAACGCAAGAGGCACAAGAAGGAAGGACGCCAAGGCCCCTTCGGCGATGTGCCGTTGTACACCATCGAGGACGCACAACGGTGCATCCCTCTCTTCGAGCCCGTGCCGTATGGCGAGCAGGTCGAGATCGCCCCGGGTGTGCACGCCATGTTCTCCGACGCCGGTCACGTGCTCGGCTCGTCGTTCGTTCACGTCGGCATCCAGCGTGACGGCGATGCGAGGCATGTGCTGTTCTCGGGCGACGTGGGTCGGACGAATCGGCCGTTCCTCCGTGACCCCGATGCCGCCGGGGAGGGCGACTACGTTCTCGTCGAATCCACCTATGGCGACCGCGTCCATGGCGGGCCGGAGGATATCAGGACCGCCATCGCCGGCGTCGTCAACGCCACGAGCGCCGCCGGCGGAAACATCATCGTGCCGAGCTTCGCCCTGGAACGGTCCCAGGAGCTGCTCTACTACATCGATGAGCTGATGATTCAGGACGCCATACCGCACCTCATGGTCTTTCTCGATAGTCCCATGGCGGGCGCGATCACAAAAGTGTTCCGCCGGCACCCGGAGCTGTTCGATGCAGAAATGCGTCAATTCATCAAACGGAACGGCTCGCCGCTCAGCTTCCCGGGGCTCAAGATCACCGAGGCCACCCGGGAGTCGAAGGCGATCAACCACATCCGGGGCACGATCATCGTCATCGCCGGCTCCGGCATGTGCACCGCCGGCAGAATCAAGCATCATCTGGTCAACAATATCTCCCGGCCGGAGAGCACCATCATGTTCGTCGGCTACCAGGCCACGGGCACGTTGGGCAGACGCATCGTCGATGGCGACGCCGAGGTCCGAATCCTCGGCCAGAATTACCCCGTCAAGGCCCGCGTCGTCCAGATCCAGGGCTTCTCCGCCCACGCCGACAGGGAGGAGCTGCTGCACTGGCTGAACTCGCTGAGCAAGCCGCCGCGCAAGCTCTTCATCGTGCACGGCGAAGCCGAGAGCGCCAAGCACTTCGCCCAGTTCGTCCGCGAGAGAACCGGCTGGGAGGTCGCCGTCCCCGCCTACCGCGACGAAGTCGTCCTCAACTGATTGCCCCAAGCCCGATTGAATGTGCCGCGCGGAAGTGGCAGCATGAATCATCGACTGGAAGAACATGGCCGTGACAAACGTCCCCGAGGCCAACAAGTTCATCAAGCCCCAGTATCGCGAAGGCCGGACGCTGTAGCGACAGGCAGAAGTCCCATAGGTCCGATTCGACACACGGGACCCATGAGATCAATAACGCCGGCCCTGTCGCGGGCAATCCTGTCAATCCTCGGGCAGCGGCTTGCCCTTGGTTTCGGGCGCCCAGATGAGGGCGACCAAGCCCAGCACGAAGATGAACGACAGCACGGTGGCCGCCTTGCGGAACGGCTCATTGACGTTGGCCGCGATCAGTTGCTGGTTCAGGTACATCAGCATCGGCGGGAACCCGGCGGCCAGGTAGCGCACAGTGTTGTAGCAGAAGCCCACACCGGTGCCTCGCAGCCGCGTCGGGAACAGTTCCGGGAAGTAGATCGAATACCCGCCGAACACCGACAGGTGGGCAAAGCCCATCATGGGCAACATCCAGTAGGCGTCGGTGCCGGACCGCAGGCTGTTGAAGACGAAGATGGTCACGCCCAGGCAGAGAGTGAAGGCGCCGGCGAAGGCCAGACGCCGGCCCAGGAGCGTCGCGACCAGCGTGAAGGTCATCATCCCCAGGAAGGACCCCACGTCCTGCAGGGCCGTGCCGTAGCCGCGTACGATGTCGATGACCCCTTGCGGCTGCCCCTTCAGTGCGGTAGAGATCAGCTCCGGCGAGAAGAAGCCGATGCCCCACAACCCCGCCATGCCGGCCAGTCCCAGGCACACCCCGACGAGCAGGTTGCGCCGCCAGACCGGGTGCCGGACCATATCCGGAATCGAGCCGAAGCGTTTTCCCTTGTCCAAGCCCTCCGCGGCCCTGCGCTTGGCCTCTTTCCAGCGCTCGGGCTCGCGCAAGATGAAGATCATGGGCACAACGAGAAGCGCCGGAAGAATTCCCACGAAGAACATGATGCGCCAGCCGGACATGCCAAACAGCACGTTCGCCTGGCCCGGCTGAATCCTCGTGCTCAGCAGCGAGCCGATGATGTTGCCGCAGGCCGACAGCGCCTGGAGCGAGCCCAGGGCCACCGCGCGGAACCGGGCGGGGACACTCTCGGCCACCAGCGTGGTGGCCGCCCCGAACATCCCGCCGACGCCCAAGCCGACCAGAAAGCGGTAGATCAGGAACTCGGTGCCGGTTCGAGCGATGCCCGACAGGCCCGTGAACCCCGAGTAGATCAGCAGCGTAACGACCATCGTCTTGACGCGGCCCCAGCGATCGCTCATCATGCCAAAGATGATGCCGCCGGTGGCCCAACTGATCATCATCACCGCGGTGGCCCAGGCGCCCCAGGATTTCACCGCGGCATCGGCCACCCCGGCCCCCAGCACCTCCCGCAGGGCCGGCTCCCGGGACAGGATGAAGATCCGCTGGTCCATGCAATCGAACAGCCAGCCGCACGAGGCGATGATCACGACCAGCCAATGATAGCGATTGAGTTCTTTCCACCAGGGTCCTGCGGCGGCGAGTTGGTTCGTTGGGAGGGATTCGGCCATCTGCAATTCTCCTTGTCCACATGCGGCACCCCGCCCTCGGGGGCGACTGCCTGACTTCCCAGCCGGCGGCGACCGGCTACCCGTAACAAGCGGCTACACCTGCGGGTCCACACGGCTCACAACGCTGATGCGCGGGCCCGTCGCGGATGTCCCAAGGCACAACCGCGACAGAGTGTACCGCCGGCAACCCCACAGGGAAACTGATTTTTCCCCCCAACCCACCGCAAAAGGCACACGGAGGAAGAACGCCCGGAGACCGAAATCCCGACTCCGCAATCAGACAGCCCCTGCGGCCCCACCGCTGCCCTCCAAATTGAGTATGGCGTTGCTGGAATTCATTGTTGCCGAAGATATACGGCAACATGGGACTACGCTCGCTAAGGGATGGGCTGGCGACGGGTACGGAGGCGGGAGAGTTCCGGATCGATGTATACTACCAGATGAGAAGATTCGATCTGTGCCCTTTCGAAGATGAGTTCTGAGGAGGCAAACAGGCCGGAGTTTTCTGCCTTCAGTCTTCTCGCGGCCATGCGGCAGTACTCCCTGTCGATCTCGACACCGATGCTGTTGCGGCCGTTCTTGAGGGCGGCGACCATCGTTGTCCCCGAGCCACAAAACGGATCGACGACCGTGTCCCCCGTGAACGAGAACATGCAAACCAGTCGCGTGGCAAGCTCCAGGGGAAACGGGGCAGGATGATTCCGCGTGGATGCTCCAGGGATATTCCATATCTGCTGAAACCACTGGTCAAAGTCCTTCTTGTCAATCTTGCTCGCCCGGCGTTGCTCCTCTGTGGGCTGGCGGTAGCCACCAGGCTTTCTTTGCATCAGGATGAATTCGATGTCATTCTTGATGATTGCGTTCGGCTCATATGGCTTGCCGAGAAACTTGGACCCATTGGGCACCTCGTATGATGCGTTGGCAATCTTGTGCCATATGATGGGATTGAGGTTGTCAAACCCGATCTTACGGCAACGTACGGCAATATCCGCATGGAGCGAAAATACGAGGTGGCGGCCGAACTCCCGCCTCGACACACAAACGTCCCCTACCACGCACACAAGACGGCCGCCCGGTGCAAGGACTCGAAAGGCATGCCGCCACACCTTCTCCAACTCATCGAGGAACGTTTCGTAGTCATCGATGTGACCGAGTTGGTCATCATGTTCATTATATCGCTTGAGATTCCAGTACGGCGGCGACGTGACTACAAGATGCACGCTCTCTGCCGGGAGAAAAGACAAGTCTCGTGCATCGCCGTTTATCAATCTGTGTGTAGTCGCGTTCATATTCATCCCGTGGACACGACCAGATGCCCGATGAGGGCTCTGGCAAACCTCTCCATGGATAGGTCCCCGGCGGGCGTTACATAATCACCATTCTCACCAGTTGAGGGCTCAGACATAAGGAATGCAGCGGCCGTGTAGTGCCTCTCCAAGACAAGCTTGCGGCAGAAAAGCTCGTACCGCCGCGCGTAGGACGAGCCTACGAACTCGGGGAAGACTCTGAAGTGGGGCTCGTTCACCCGCACCGGGCGAGTCGAGGCCAGGCTGTTCTCAAGCATGAAGAAATAGCCGAGGAACGGCTGCGGACTCGACAGATAAGCCCCTTCCCTGTATGCGGTCATAGGTCCAACGCGCTGCCCATCGCCTCTTCGGTTCTGTTGTTGAAGTTGTTGCCGAAAGATGGTCCCACCTGCGATTTGGCCTCAATGGCAGCGACGAGGGTCCCCTCCTTGACCACCACCAGGTCCCACTCCTTGGTGGGCCGGAAGAACCCGGGCAGTTCAAGGGTCCGCTCGCAGAAGAGATACTCTCGTGCGACTCCCGCGTCGCAGATAAGATTGGTGAACAGGCGGATGAAACCATCCATCTGCGCACCACCTGTGACGGCGCCCCTCAGACCCTGATCCAGTTTGCCTGTCTTCTGCTGCTTTTTGCGCTGAGCCGACCGGGTCTGCCAGTAATGGGCCACCGCTTCTCGCGTATGCCTTTCGAGGTTCTGTAAGGTCCTATTGTCCTGCATGGGGGGAATTATATCAGGTTCTGCGCGGGCCTTCCAGACTTCAAGGTGAATTAACGGCTGTCCGCACAAGTGGAGTGGCAACGGGACAGTCAAAGGTATCCACTGCTTTGGGCCTCTCGCCTTCGCGGGAATGACAGAGTCGGCATACGCGTTACTCGGCGCATCATGGGTGCTTGATTCTAACCTTGACGTGGAAGGCGCCGGGGACAGGGTCGTCAGAGGCGACGCACAGGTAGCCGCCGCCGCAGCCGGAGTACATGGCGCCGGGGTAGCGCGATTGGTAGTAGCTCAGCAGGGCCGGCAGGTCGATCTGGATCGTTCGGTGGCGGACCGTGCCGGGCAGGATCGCCTCCCAGCAGAGCATGCACTCGTTCATGGAGGCCCCGAGGGCGGCGATGTCACGGGCGATGATGGCGTCGTAACAGGCCCTGCCAGACTGGCCCAGCCGGCCGATCCAGCGGGGGTCGAGGTTCTTGACCTCCAGCGGGTTGTAACCGTCCGGCCGCTGCGAGACCGGGAGGATATGGACCACGTTCTCCAGCCAGGACGCGACCTGTGGGTCGTTGTTCGACTCGATGTGACGAGGGAAGACGCCGCCTTTGTGGCGAAAGTCGTAGTCGAGGCGGTTGACGCCGGGGTAGACGAGGCCGATCATGTCCTGCGAGCCCGAGGGCTCCGGCTTGCCCCGGTTCTCGGCGTTGTACAGGTCCTGGACCAACTGCTCGGGGTCCCCATCGGGGAGCACGCCGTGCCAGAGTCGCATCGCGATGTTGCGGGTGCCGATGCAGATGCCGGCCCGCTCCATGAACCAGAACTGCGGCTCGACGCCAACGACGACCATCGAGCCCGGCGGCGACGGGTTGAGCTTGGAGACGAACGGCTGATCGATCCATCCGCCGGCCAGCGCGAGCCGGTACGGCAGGTGGCCGAGCACGTCGGTAATGTCACGATTTCGATCTGACTTCATGCCACAAACCCGGGGATCTTCGGCGCTCAGTCTCCCGACTGACAACTGAGAACCGGGAACTGAGGACTTCGTTCAACTGACGATTCGCTGGCCGGCTTTGCGGGCCATGTATTGCTTCTCGATCCATGCGTACGTCTTTCGCAGGCCGTCCTTCAGCGGCGTACCCGGTTCCCAGCCGAGGACCTGCTTGATGAACGTATTGTCGCTGTTTCGGCCGCCGACGCCCTTGGGGGCATCGAGATCGTACTTGCGGTTCAACTTGATCCCGCCGATCTCCTCGGCCATCGAGACGAGGTCGTTGATGGAGACGAGGAAGTCGGAGCCGAGGTTGATCGGCGTCGCGATCAGCGCGTCGCAGTGCATGATCATGTCGATGCCCTGGACGCAGTCGTCGATGAACATGAAGCTGCGGGTCTGCCGGCCGTCACCCCAGATGGTGATGTCTTTCGAGCCGGTATCCTTGGCCTCGATCACCTTGCGGCACATGGCGGCCGGGGCCTTCTCCCGCCCTCCGTCCCAGGTGCCCCAGGGACCGTAGACATTATGAAAGCGGGCGATGTGCGCCTCGAGCCCGCGCTCCGCCCAGTACTCCTGGCAGAACATCTCGCTCATCAGCTTCTCCCACCCGTAGCCGCGCTCGGCCATCGCGGGGTAGGCGTCCGATTCCTTCAACGCGCGGCAGTCCGGGTCCTTCTGGAGCTCGACGTTGTACGCGCAGGCCGAGGACGAGAAGAAGTACCGCCGGGCGCCGGCGTGGTACGCCGACTCGATCATATGCGTGTTGATCAGGATGCTGCGGAGGCATTCGATGCGGAACCGCTCGATGAACCCCATCCCGCCCATATCCGCAGCGAGGTTATAGACCTCCGCCGCCCCCTCGCAGGCCCGCTTGCAGTTGTCCGCGTGACTGAGGTCCATGCACAGGCACTCCACGCCGGGGACACGCTGGTACCATTCGGGCAGAGGTTTCTTGTCGATCGCCCGAATCCGCGTGAAGCCCTGGTCGTGAAAGTATCTCATCAGAGCGCCGGCAATGAATCCTCCGGCCCCCCCAATCACAATCTGGTCGTCCTTCTTCAACACCGAGGCCGCCGTTGGCCTGTCTTTTCCTGCCATATCCATCCTTTCCGCCGCAAACGCATCGCCGGTGACGCCGCACGCGCATGCCCAGGCGGCACCTGCAGTCTATCGACCGCCCTATTATCGTCGCGTCCGCCTCATCATTCAACCGGCTGATGTGACAATTGTTACCCCAGGCACAACCGCTCCTGACAACCGCGCCGGCGCGTTGGGGAGAAAAGGCACGAAGCATGATGCTGAAGCCCTGAAGAGCCTGCTGGCCTCTTCCGTGGCAAATCTGGACGCGGCGGCGTATCAGCTCGTGACAGCGGAGGCAATTGATCGGACCGTAGAGGAACATGCCTTCAGGACATCGAGCGGTCCAAAACGTTCTCCGAGCACGCGTTGGCTGTCAAAGCCGAGCCACTGGTCAAGTACGGTTGCGTACACCTGGCGAAAATCGATCTGAAACCTCAAGGCGCCTTTGTCCAGGTCGGTAAGACTCGGATGGGCTCCCACAAGGCCGCCGTTGACTTTGCCGCCGGCGAGGAAGATGGGGGCCGCCGCGCCGTGGTCGGTACCCCGTCGCCCATTCTCCTTGACGGTCCGGCCGAATTCCGAGAACGTCATCAGGAGCACCCGATCCAGCAACTTGTCTCGTTCTATATCATACATGAAATCCGCCACCGATTCCGCCAGCTCGTGCAGCAGGGCACAGTGGTTGCCCAACTGGTTGGCATGGTTGTCAAAGCCGCCGATCCCGCCGCCGCCAAGCTCGGCGACGAAAACGCGAATGCCAACGTCGGCACGGATGAGTTGTGCGACCGTGCGAAGATCTGCGGCAAGCCCGAACGTTGCATTGCCGGTCGAGCTGTTTGCCGCCTTGATCGCCGCCTCAATGCGTTCGCTGTTGGCATATGCGTTCAGAGTGCTGCGCCGCAGGAACTGAAGCAATGGGCTATCCGCTTCAATCTCAAGGTTAGAGGTCATTCTCCCGCTTGCGGCCTCCAATCGGGAACTCTTCTGGAGGGAGCGAATACACGGGACGATCACATTCTCCGCGTTCAAGGCAAACGGCCTGCTGATGGGCCCGACGAACACGGCAGTCGTGTCCGGCTCGGTCGGGCTCCAGGCGCCATCAGCCATCCGGCCAAGCCAACCCGTCTGCCGTTCGGGCCGGTGCGGATCGGCGGTATGCCATATCCGCATCGCACGCTCGTGGTCTTGATCCGGATTCGGGCAGCCGACGCCTTGGACGATGCTCAGCCAGCCGTCCTGGTACAGCCGTAGGAACGCCTCCATCCGTGGGTGAAACGCCAGCAGTGAGTCGATCTTGTGCAGCTCGCCGGTCGGCAGCCGCAGCGTAGGGCGGTTTCTGGCGTACTCATCATCCGCATACGGGACCACGGTGTTCAAGCCGTCATTGCCGCCGGTAAGTTGAATCGCCACCAGGATTGTGTCGCGGTCGCTGCGTCGCGGTGCTGCGGCCGCCGCGGAACGGATGAGGAAATCCGGGACCGTCGCCCCCAGGGACATCAGGGTCGAAGCCCCCACGGTCGCCCGCAAGAAATCACGTCGCGTGTACGGCATGGCGTTTCCTTCCATTCTAAGCCAGATGGTACTCCGGCAGGGTGACTATGGCATGCGCGAGACGCCGCAGCGCAGTTCCTCGTTCGGCATCGCTCCCGGTGCCGGCCGCCGGCATATCTGGAGACAAAGCATCACGGATGGCAGGTTCAACGTCGCCGTGCAGAAACAACTCCACCAGGAATCGAGCGGCGGATTCAGGAGTCACGTGTCCATATTTGCGGGCGACCGCCCATGGGTCCAGCTTGCCGCCATAAGGCTCCTCGCTCTGCAGAATCGCCCGGGCGAGGCCGGATCGTCCCATGAGCGTCGCGGTATTGATCCAGTACCGTCCGCCTTTCCAGCCTTTGATCGTCGGCGGATGGCACAGGTCCTGGCCGAGATCGGCAACCGCCTGGACAAGCTGGGTCGTGGAAACCATCCCCTCCAGGGCTCTCACGACGCCAAGGGCAAACTCCACCGGGGACTTGATCCTTTGACGATACGATCGTTGTGAGAAGAACAGGTTGGATCGCAACATTGTCTCCACGAGTTTCGACACGCGGTACTCCCTGGCGAAGACTTCCGCCAGCGGCGCGATCAGGGGCTCGCCGGGCTCCTGTGTCTCGCAGATGAGCTGACGATACAGCCTTCGTACAAGCATCTGGGATGTGGCCGGCTGTTCGAGCACGAGTCGCACCACGTCCTCCCCCGTGAACTTGCCCTCTTGACCCAGGACATGCTTGACCGTCTCGTCGTGCTCTCCGGGGAGATAGCGAATCCGGTCTCTGAACACAAACCAGCCCGTGAAAGCCCTGGCGGCTTGCCGAATATCCTCTTCGGTGCAGTATCCCGGGCCCAGCGTAAAGGTCTCCATCAACGGCCTGACAAGACTCTCATTGGGAGACGCCTTGCGATTCGCGTTGGCGCCGAGTGCGATGAGCAAGGCTGGGTCATGCGAGATCTCACGCAGCAATGCATCAAAGGAGCCCAAGGCGTGATTTCGCAGAAGGCTGATGTGCACCCGCATCAATTGCGGGTTCGTCGCCGCCGCGGCATTTATGGCGAAGTGACCATGCCAGAACAGCGTCATCCTCTCCAAGAGCGGGTCCGGCGTCTCCATCATCCGTCGCAGCCACCAGGCCCGCAGTCCGTCGACAGAGCCGCCCCCTGCGCTCTCATAGCCGTCATAGGTGCGGTTGAAGATCGCCGCATCGGCATCCGGCCGAAGCAGTCTGTCCACCGTTCGCTGCGGTCCGTCGGAAAGCGCCTGCTGGAGCTGATTCCAGTTGGCTCCGAAAGCCGCCCGCCTGTACAAATGCCCTGCCAGCGCGAGAGTCCACGGCCGGCGAGCGTCCGGCTCGTAAGGCGCCCACGCCCAGCCGGGATCGACCGATTCCTCCGCAGTTGACGCGACCGATTTTTCGATTTGTGCAGCCATTGAAGTTGTCCTTCGCTGCTTACAATGGGGCCTATCCTCTACCGTTGCGGCAAGTTCAGTTTCATCTGAAGCTGGGCTTGCATCAAGTCCTCGTGTGCGCCAACGCTCAGCTTGACCTGATCGACAAGCCTCGTCAGCATGATGAGCAGGTCGATGCCCGCTTCCGCCTCTTGCTGGGACTTGCCCTTTTTGACCATGTCCTGACGCACAAGGGTGTCGCGATTGGCCTGAAAAGCCGAGGCGGCCTGCCTCCCGTCGATTTCGAGCACACTGTGCGTCTGGGCCACGGGCGTGACCGCCTGACCGGCCTCCCGGCCCAGGGCGTCGATGAGGTCCCGGGCCAGGCCGTCCGTGGAGCTCAGGATGGCGTACGGGCCGGGCATCGCCAATGCCGGGCGGGCGTTGAACCGCGTATCCAGCTTCGTTCTGTCGTTGACATCCGCCGGGGAGAAGTACGCCGTGGTGTACTTTGTTTGACCCTGGACGACACGATCGATGATCAATCCGGGCTGCGCTTTCTGGCCGCGAGTGAAATTGATCAGGCCCACCGCCTTCTGCCACGCCTCCTCAAGCACCCTCCCGAACTGCTCCGGATGACGAAGCCGCAGGATCACTGCAAATGCGGGGAGCTGGACCTGCGGCGTCCCGATGGCGGGATCGTACTGCTGCTCGGCGACCACGATCCGGATTTCCGGCTCCGTCTCCGCCATGACTTCGTTTGTCAGGTCGCGGCCGGTAAAGAAGATGCCCATCATGTTCTCGAAGAAGATCAATCCGGATGTCCGCTCCGGGAAAAGGGTGTCCTTGGCCGCATAGAAACTGTGCAGATCTCGATAGACGCTCAATGCGGCGATGCATCGGGGAACGGAGATATTCGGCCAGGCGCCGTCATTCGCCTTCGGTGGCAGGGCAAACGCCGCGGGACTTGTCTGTCCCGTGACCTTGCCGTCGGCTGTGGCCCGGACCGTCAGGGTCTTACTCTCAATATCGAGCGCCAGGGCCAGCCATCGCGAGTTGCGAAACGATTCGGTGATCCCGGCGAACGTCAATGCGGCCAACGGATTCCTGCGCTGTCTTTCAAAAAGCGCAGTGACCTGGGGAAGGGCCATCAGGGGTTTGACGTTTACGAACGCACTCGCCACAGCATTCGGCCCGGCTGCCCGCGTTGCTGCCTGAAAAGCAGGGTTATCTGCCAGGGCCTTGCCGTCGGGCTGAGCATGGAGGTCCAGAACCGTCTTGAGGGCTTCCGCCCGGCTGGCGAAGATGAGCCGCTTGCCGACGATGGCATGGGCCTCCTTCCCATCGAACGTCCAGGCCGTTGTCCCTGCGTATTCCTTGGAGGCGACCGTTTCCGGGCGGCCCTGCTTCTGGGCCTCGGTTCGGGCAATCGTCAGGAAGATCTCGTGAAGCCGTTGCAGGATGAGCTCATCCTCTGCATCGACGACCGCCACGACCGTGTCCTGCGGGTAGACGGCAATGGTGATGCCCCCTCCAGCAAGCCGGGCCAAACCCGTTCGCCAATCCGTCTGCAACGTCGTCTCCAGGAACTTGATGACGTTGAGAAACTCAGTGAACTTGGGTTGCGACAACAGGCCCTGATAGAGCGGCAGGGACGTAATTGCCCGGGTCATCTCCTTGCCGGTCAGCAGTTCGAGCAGCAGCTTCGGCCGTGTCAACTGTAGACAAATCACTGCATCCTGCGAGAGACTTTGCGCCGGCGGCGCCTGTGCCATCGCCCACCCTGGCAATACGGAAGAAGAAAGAACGAGACTCGACAGGAATCCAACTTTCATAGACATGCCACACCTCCCATGCTGGTCAGGGCACCGCGATTGCATCGTTGTCGACCGAATCTACATCATCCTCCCTTTATACCCGATAGTCCGGCCTGCGGTTACAGAGAATTACCTATTTCCTGGCTACCTCGACCTTGCACACATGCGCCGGGCCGAACATGTTCGAGCGAAAGACGATCCCCTGGCCGTCGGGGGTAGACTGGCAGTTCGGCTCCGGCGTGTAGTCGTGACTACTTCCTCTGCCTTGCACGCCGCAGGCCCCGCCACAATCATCAATCGCAAATTATGAATAATCGCCAAACGCCCGGCGGGCCTTGACAACCCGTCCCCAAGCAGCCACAATCAATGCTAGTGTGCCTGGCCCGCAACCGCCCCGCGAGGAACGAGAGGCGTGCAAGAGGGCCATTGGAGATTATAGGTGTCGCGGGAACATAGCGGATGCCGGAAAGTCCGTCTGTGGCCTGCCCTGCCACGACGGTAGCAGGACACGTCCATCGTTTAGGCCTGTTGTCAAGAAGCGAAGGGAAGCTACGAGATGCATATCTCGAAGATAGTCGTGGAGAATGTCAAGGGGATCAAGAGAGTCGTGCTGAGTCCGATCAAGCCTATCAATGTGCTGATTGGACGCAACAACTCCGGCAAGAGTTCCGTACTCGGATCTTTGCGGCTGCTGACCCAGTACTACGACACGCTGAAAGACCGAACCACTGTCACTCCAGAAGCATGCAGGGTCCCTAACGAGTTCCTGCGCAGAGGCAACGAACAAGATCAGAGCTTGCGTATCACAGTAACCATCTCGCAGAGTATCGAGGAGAGACGTGAGCAATTTCTATCGGCGGTCAATGCATGGAACGGCCAATATCAAGACCCGACAATGGATGTTCGCAGAGTCGACCGGCAGTTGGAGATACAATTGTTCCAGGAGATTACCTTTGCCTTTGGTGCTAGGGCCCCCGAGGGGCAATTTGGCCTCGAATCAATAGCCACCATGTCACCGAATGAACCACACGGAACCGAAGTAATCATAGCAAGTACGCGTGTGCCTGGACAGCCATTGAGCAGAATCAGACTTGGCGCATTATTCAAGAAAGAAGGAAGCCGCGACCGATGTGAAACCATTTATGAGGCAGTGAAGAACCAAGGTCTCGCCAACGACGTGGATATTCGAGTGACCCCAACCGGTTTGGACTGCAAAGAACCCGTCTTTGTTCACAATCTTATTCGGCCCAGTTTTGAGTTTGTCAAGGGCTGTTTCTCCTCGACATTCTTGTTGAACGCATACCGACATGGAGAGCAAAAATCACCTCCGCGAATGCGCGACGCATTAGCTGAGAATGGCGCGGACCTCGTCAACTTCGTTCATAATTTGATCCTGAATAACCACGCCGTGTTCACGGAGATAGCGAGCCTCGTCAAATGCATCGCGCCAGAAGTCGGCCGGTTGCACGCACGGTTCACAGGGATGCTGGACCACAGCATAGAATTGGCGTACGAGTGGCCTGATGGGCGCATCGTAAACTTAGCCAACATGGGTGGCGGTGTCGAGCAATTGGTGATCCTTGGATGTCTGTTGCTCGCCCAAAAGACGACCTCTATCTTGTGGGAGGAGCCCGAGAGCCACCTCCATCCCGGAGCACAGGATACGCTCTTAAGCGAATTAGAGTCGCGCATTGGTGAGAGCCTCATCTTCATAACAACTCACTCCCCGGTTTTTGTCCGTCCGAGCGACAAGATAGCCGTACATGCGGTCACCAATCCGGACGGTAAGAGTGCGACTGGGCGCACTCTATTGAAGGAAGAATTGCAGGAAGCATGCACAGTCCTTGGTTGCCGCCCAGGGCATTTGGCGCAGGCGGACATCGTCGTGTATGTCGAAGGCAAATACGGTGCCGCGGTCTTGGAGGAATGGCTGAGGAAATGGCCCGACAGAGAGGAGACTCTGGGGCATCTGCTTGTGGTTGTGCAGTCGTGCAACCCCGACGAAATAGGGACGGACGATTTCGATTTGAGTACGCTCAGAAAGCTGACACCGAACATGATCATGTTCGTCGATAGGGATAGTGACACAGGTTCCAGGGAGCCCAAGCAATCCCGCAAGAAGTTGGCGGCGGTGTGTAAAGAACACGCCATTCCGTGCATAGTCACCAAACTGAAGCAGATC
>Ga0315274_10001573_pt1 | contig 35014 bp, 19 predicted proteins | sample YL17G02_20_MG_FD_203700 | JGI IMG/M metagenome (GOLD analysis project Ga0315274, IMG submission 203700) | Sediment microbial communities from Yellowstone Lake, YNP, Wyoming, USA - YL17G02_20 | ecosystem: Environmental > Aquatic > Freshwater > Lake > Sediment | place: USA: Wyoming | collected...
CTGGCCCATCCCATCTCAAACTCCTGCCTTTGTTTCGTGGAAGGTAGTAACTCCTGCAACCTAGTCCGGAACTTGAGATACTGGGCTCCTCTAACCAGATAGTCATCCTCCCAGCACAGTTCCCGTCGGGCGGTGCACGCGTTGATGAATGCTTGTGATTGTGTGTAGATGCTAATATATTTTCTTCTCTTCCCTACTTCCTGTCTATTTAGCAACCACGTAACGACGAAGTCTATAGTGTCAACTCCATTGTTTCGTGTTTTTCCGGGTCTTAATAGGTTCAGCTTGCTTCTGACCCATTCAGCGCGTTGTCGGACTTCTGGTGGAAGTGGCTGGGTAATCCTTTGTACACCCTCAATTGGAGATAGTCGGTCTCGATCTATCAAGGACTTGACCGCGTGAAAGGCAGTGTGAGACGGACCTTGAGTGACAATCTTGAAAAGCTCACCCCAGGCTCCCTTGAGTTGGGCTTCAGCCCGACCATAAAGTTCGATGATTCGTTCTTCGTCTTCTCTGACAGCGGGAAACTCATTGATGAATCTTGCCACATCCTCATAGGTTGTCAAAGGATCATCTTCTAACACATCTGAGGAAGGGAGAGCTCGGTCTAGATCGGTAAGCAATTCGCCTACCGCGCCAGGCATGAGGGTGAAAGGGTCTTCCAGGTTATTGATCACATATTGGTTTAGCCGCGATCTCTGAGAGTCGGGAGAGTAGGGATACATATAATTATGGAGTTCGGAGAAATCGCTAGCAAATAAAAGTCGTTCTCCCTCCAGTTCGCGGTTGTAATCCCTTTGAAGTTGCTCGCATTGGGTAATGTATATATCGAGTTCATTGAAAAGGGTTTGATAAAATTGAAGAGGTAACCTGACCAATGGCGGGCTTACAGGCCTTAAATGGTGGTCCTCCTGCCATTTGTCTATCTCTTTCATGAGATGCTGCCTGACAAACCTTTCAAAATCGTCTGGTCCATTGTATTCCCAATACAATGCACCTTTGTTTGCAATCTCCTTTTTAAATGCTAACACCTTAGCCATCTCCTCGGCATCATCTGGAGAAGACAAGGAGACAGGGGCCGTGTTGAAGTAAAACATTATGTGCGGGCGCTTATATGTTGACCACAGACTATAGGCGCGTTCGAATTCCTCCTTTGTACCTGAACCCGCTCGATGCGTCTGTGTCCCGAATCGCTTCCACATGATCCCAACAAAAATATCGTATGGACCGATCTGTTGGTTGATCACGTCTTGAGCGTCTTGCCCTATGGCTGGCCAAGCATCAGTTTTCCAATCGACAGCCTGTAGCACGAATCTTTTGTGTTCAGCGATACTGTGGTTTAGCTCCTCGATCGCTTTGTGTAACCTTTCCCGCTCTTCCGATACATCTCCCGGCGAAGCCACAAATACTCGTAGCATGGTCACTTTCTCTTCCCGAATCCATTCATGTGCTACCGCCTCGCTTGGTGGTCTGTTGGACATTTCGAGCCTCCTAACGATTATTTAAATCCCTCTGCCTTCTTTGTTGAAACAGTGCATTGCCTACCGCAGAAGCCAGAGTAGTGAGGATGAGACGGTCAATCTCGTTGAACGGATTGACAACACCCTCTTGGGTCGGAGTTTTCTCCAATATCAGAAGCCCCTCCAGCCGTTCCTGAAGACTACGGGCTTCTAGACAAAGATATGTCCCGATGTCCACATTCATTCCGGCTTTGAATGGTTCTTCTCCCACAGACCATGTTGACTTTAGGCGCGAACGCAAAGCCCCTGGGCCACCCTCCGTCAAGATAGCTAGACGAGGGTCTTTGTCATCGCATATATATAGACACAAGTTGGTATTTGGCACTCTTTGAGAGACAATCTCATCTACTCTGGTCAATAAATCACCGTAGACACTCTCTCCACCTAGCCCAACTGCTTCAGGCGTGACTTCTAAGAGCGTCTCAGCTATTTTCGCGATTCTATACACCTCTTTGGCTTTGTCAATAACTAAAGCTGTCAGGTCTGCAAACCCCTCCAGGAACTCCATCTCTTCCCTAGAGAAGTCGTACTCCTCTCCTGTGTAAACGCTAAGTGTGCCAATGACCTCGCCATTCACAATCAACGGATTACTCAAGTATGAGCAAAGATTGTTTCCCCTCGCCCATTCAGGATATTTGAAAGCCTTCTCCTGCTGAATATTCTTCACATATATTGCCTTTTTGGTTTCTAGAATGCGGCTGGTGATGCCTTCTCCTCTCTTCAAAATCGACTCTGGCCGCTTGGAGCCCTTGACTAATTCTCCAGTCGCCATGATTTTTAGATCACCATCATTATTCACCAAGCGCAAGAAACTGGCTTTAAAGTGAAGTGTTTTTTTGGTCAGCACGTTTACAATTGCCTGACAGATTTCCTCCATGTTTGATTCGGTGATTTCTACTGCAATTTTCCCAACCTCGTAGAGGGCATGATATCTTTCCTCTAGCAGTCTGATTTCCCGCAGGTCTTCCAAGTGACCAACACTTCCGATCACCTCTCTGTTTGTATCTCGCAGCAAAGAACCGGCAAATAGGATAGGTATGTTTTCCCCATCCTTATCTCTGACAGTAGTCTCAACGTCTCTTATTCTACCATTTTTACTGTCACGTAATAGGTGATTGATCCTGCCTGCCTCTTCCCGACCCCCGTAATAGAGGTCTTGTACCGACTTTTTCGATATCTCATCTCTCTTGTATCCCAAGATGTGTTCTGCCCCCTCGTTAAACTCTTTTATAATTCCTTCATTGTCAATAGCTATGATCGCGTCGGGGGAGCTCTTAACCACTGCCTGCAAATAGCCAAATGTCTTGGCGTTATCAATGGCAATTGCAGCAGTCCCTGCAAAGCGTTCCAATAACTGAACATCCTTTTGAGTGAATATGCGATCCGGGGCAGTATCGTACATTGCCAATACTCCGAGAACTTCTCCTCTACACTTCAGAGGCACCTGTACTACTGCTTTGAATAAATCTCTATAACCTTCGCGCTCGAAGAGTGCTAACCTACCCTCCCAATTATAATAATCATTCTTGATCATTGGTTCCCCTGATTCTGCGACTCGTCCCGCCATGCCATCGCCAAATTTCATTCTCAGATCAAGGAGTTTGTTTAGATTATGGGTAATAACAACTTTGACCTCTTTTTGGGCATGATCACAAAGGAAAACGGTCCCGGCTTGGGCGTTCGATAATTTGACAGCACGTCTCACAATAGCCTGCAATACTGACTTCGCATCTAGTGCCTGCTCAACGATTTCCTTCGATGTATCATAGAGAGCCGAGAGCTCTTTGTTGTGGCGTTCTATCTGTGAGACTATTCTCGCGTTGCGAATTGCCAGTGCAGCGTAGTTGGCATAAAGCTGTATTCTTTCTTTCTGATCGGCGGTGAAATACTGGTGATGTCGAAAATTTATGAACAGAACTCCTAGAGCTTCTCCGGCCGCGAGTAAAGGAACACCGACAGAAGAGACGATCTCCTCGCGGTTTATGAAGTGTTCATCTCTCTCATAAGAAGTTGAGGCGAAAAAGCCTTCTCTTGCCCAATCCTCCTTTGCATTTGGTGCGTAGAAGGGGGTATTTCTATGCAATATCTTGAAGACAACAGATTCCTTATGCGGTATGACCTTTCCCTTCTCATGGAGAGCCTGAAGTGCTCTCGCTTCCCCTCTAACAATTGGAGGTATCTTGACATCATCCGTCTCTTTCTCGTATTCGTATAAGACGACAATGTTTGCGCCCAGTACTCTAAGCGCCTTCTCTGCTATTTTTCCCAAGAGTTTCTCTAAGTTGTAAACCGATAGCAAAGATTCTCTGACTGTCTGCAGGCTGTGATGGACTTTTGCCCTGCGTTCCGCATGGTCCAGCAGTCTGGCGTGTTCGAGAGCAATCGCACCATAGTCGGCCAGTGTCGAAAGTAAGTATTCATCCTCTTGCGTGAATTGTTTTTCCGTCTGGAAATTGTATGTATAGAGCACCCCCGATATTAATCCTCGCGAGAGCAGAGGGACACACAGAAGGGATTTGGACACACGTCCTGTTGCCAGTTTGATCTCGTCATCCAACCTGATAGCCTTATTTGCCTTAAGAACCAAGGTGGCTATGTCGTCATTTACGTTCTGGCGCAAAACTTGCGGATGTGTCTGTTCAAGGCACTTTTTCGCTCTTAGGCATAATTCACTGGTCCCCTGATCTACAAGGAACAACATTCCCTCTTCAGCGTCAGTGATGGATACTGCAACTTCGACCACACGAGTCAGAACTTTTTCGAAATCCGATGTGGATACGATGACCGTTCCAATCTCATGGAGTTTACGAAGTCGTTTTGTTCTATGCTTTTCCTGCTTGTAATCGTTTTCTGTTCCTACGCTATCTAAATTTCTGTTTTTCACCATCCCGCCTCCAAGCTATTCTCAGAACCCCGGAGTATTACAAAAAGCACCTGCTACCGACGTACATAGAGACGCGTCAAACGGCAGGTGTTTTTTACCTTTCGAGTGGTAGTAACTCTTTTAGATAGAACTTTCCCAGTAGTGGTCATTTCGCTGCCTCGACAGTGAAGCAAACGCAAACAAAACTACAACCAGGAACAAGGATTAGCCTACACTTGCAAGTATATCACGATTATTCGTCATGTCGTCAGGGCATATAAGATGGAAGGAAGGGAAAAGTGAAGAGACACAATGGGAAGGTATTTACAGAGTATTGCGTAAATCGCTAAACTAAAGCCCAAAAATTTGCGACCAACTCAGTTCAGGCCGGTTTATGGATTTATGCAAAAAGCAGTAGAAAGCTCGATATATTATTACCGGCTATAAAGTAAATTTAAATCTCTCACTTTTTCCTTCAATCCCTCACTCAACGCCCCCTCCGCCATCCGCCACTCCCAGTTGCCGCCCGAGATCCCGCTCATTCGCCATCGGCCATTCCGCGCCCCGCATCACACCATCAGCCACGCCGGGCTGGTCGGCGGGGGGAACTGGCCGCATCCGGGGGAAATCTCGTTGGCCCATCGTGGTGTGCTATTCCTGGATGAGTTCCCCGAATTCGGGATGCGCGTGCTGGAAGTGCTGCGCCAGCCAATCGAAGACAAGGTTGTGACCATCAGCCGCGCCCAGGGATCGCTGACCTTCCCGGCTAATTTTCAACTGGTGGCGGCGATGAACCCCTGCCTGTGCAGATAACAATCCAAACGCGCTTGAGATTACCAAGAAATGGTTGCGCCCGATGTGGTAAGTTGGTTGATGGCCTGGGTGGTTACATGGGTAGCTGTAGTAAAAACCAAAAATTTCCATTGTAATTCTACAAGCAAAAGCTTTCCTCCAACTTGGAGGAATTTCAAACACTATCTCGAACCGCCTCCTTCAGAATCTTTGAATGAATAACGTAACCTTGTGTTGTTCGTGCTGGCAGTGCAAACCATCCTGGAGCTATTTGGAGTGGATGAGAATAAGTTACGAAACAGATTCTATATAGGGCCATGCACGACTTACAGGGGTATTTGCTCTGATAAACGCAAGAACGCTATATCCTCCGGCGGGAAATGCCGTAAATGAATGTGGCGTCTGGTAAATGAATGGGGTATTCAGTTTTGACCGGAGGACCGGTAGGCTAAAGTTGGCACATGGCTTCTGGTTTGGCAAGGTTTTTATCCAAGGTCTTCCTTCTCTATGTTCAAGATAACAAGATATTCTTTATAACAGCTTCTCATCTGTGCATCATTTTGGTGATATATTACACATGGTACAAGGAAATCAGGTGCAGGTTGTTGAGTTTTTTTAGGTTGGGATAGGCGGAGTTCATGGCGAAACTGGAAGATCTGAAACTCAATGCACAAGTAAAAGGCATTGACCCATCCGGGCCTGTGTCAATCTTGAATGTCAAATGGCACGGATCGGATGTAGTCGAAGTCACTTATCGCGACGTCAGTGGGAAAGATCACAGCGAGCTGCTATACCGCGACCGGGAAACAGATTTGGAGGTTATAGAAGCCGGAGCTCCTTGGGCATTCGACAGCAATGGGGAACTCTTCCGGCTGGTCTCGGAGGCCTATCGTATCCGCATGGCCTACCTGTTCGACCCCTGGATGGCGGTGCATCTTTCACTGGTCGAGCCACTCCCCCATCAAATCACGGCTGTCTATGGTGAAATGCTGCCTCGACAGCCATTGCGTTTCCTGCTGGCGGATGACCCTGGTGCCGGCAAAACGATTATGGCCGGGTTGTTCATCAAGGAACTCATGCTGCGAGGCGACTTGGAGCGCTGTCTGATAGTAGTGCCAGGCAACCTGGTCGAGCAGTGGCAGGACGAACTCAACCAGCGTTTCCACTTGCCCTTCGAAATCCTAACCAATGACCGCATCGCCGCGGCTCGCACCGGGAACGCACTCGATGAGATGCCGCTGGTGATTGCCCGGCTGGATAAGCTCAGCCGTGACGAAGAGCTGCAAGCCAAACTTGCCCATACGGATTGGGATCTGATCGTCGTGGACGAGGCTCACAAGATGTCCGCTTCAGTCTTCGGAGGGGAGATCAAATATACCAAGCGCTATCACCTCGGGGAACTGATCACCCAGCGGACGCGTCACCTGTTGATGCTGACCGCCACGCCGCACAATGGCAAGGAAGAAGATTTCCAGTTGTTCATGGCGCTGCTGGATGCCGACCGCTTCGAAGGCCGCTATCGGGAAGGGGTCCACAATCCTGATGCATCAGATATGATCCGCCGGCTGGTCAAGGAACAGCTGCTTAAGTTCGATGGTACGCCATTGTTCCCGGAACGGCGTGCCTACACAGTGACATATAAGCTTTCAGATTTAGAAGCTGCTCTCTATGAGCAGGTCACCAGTTATGTGCGCGAAGAATTCAACCGCGCTGACAACCTTGATAGCGACCGGCGCGGCACGGTAGGCTTTGCCCTGACCATCCTGCAGCGCCGCCTGGCATCCAGCCCGGAAGCAATCTATCAGTCCCTGCGACGCAGACGGGAACGGCTGGAGGCCCGATTGCGGGAAGAGAGGCTACTTAAGCGCGGCGGAGTGATTGCAGACCAGGTTCTCGCCGAACTGCCTCGCTTTGACGAGGAAAGCATTGAAGACTTGGATGATTCGCCGGAAATAGAATTGGAGCAGGCGACTGAAGAAGTGCTCGACTCGGCGACCACCGCCCGCACGATTGCCGAACTGGAATTGGAAATCAACCGCCTGAAGGAACTGGAAGCTCTGGCAGACCGCGTCCGGCACAGCGGGCAGGACCGCAAGTGGCAGGAACTCTCCCGCCTGTTGCAAGATCAGGCTGAAATGTTTGATATGGATGGCCAGCGGCGAAAGTTGATCATTTTCTCGGAGCACCGGGATACGCTGAGTTACCTCAGTGACAAAATCCGCACTCTGCTGGGCCGCCCGGAAACTGTTGTGGTCATCCATGGTGGATTGAGCCGTGATGCCCGTCGGGAAGCGCAGAAGTCATTCATCCAAGATAAGGATGTGCTGGTTTTGGTTGCCACCGACGCGGCTGGGGAAGGTATCAACTTACAGCGCGCCCATTTGATGGTCAACTACGACCTGCCCTGGAACCCCAGCCGGCTGGAACAGCGTTTCGGACGCATCCACCGCATCGGGCAGACGGAGGTCTGCCATCTGTGGAACCTGGTGGCCGAGGAGACGCGCGAGGGCGACGTCTACGCCCGATTGCTGCGCAAGATCGAGAGCCAGCGCGAGGCGCTTGGCGATGGTATCTTTGATATCTTAGGAAAATTATTCCACGAGACCAGCCTGCGCCAGTTGCTGCTGGAAGCCATCCGCTACGGTGACCAACCCGAAGTGCGTGCGCGGCTCTTCCAGGCAGTGGATAACCTGGCAGACCAGGAGCGGGTGCGCGAACTGCTCGAGGACCGTTCACTGGCGCGCGACAGCATGGATATCACGCAGGTGCAGCGCATCCGCGAGGATTTCGAGCGCGCCCAGGCCAAACGGCTCCAGCCGCACTTCATCGAGTCGTTCTTCAAGGCAGCCTTTGAGTTCCTTGGTGGGACTCTCCACGCCCGAGAACCATTGCGCTGGGAAATCACTCATGTACCGGCTGTCATTCGCAACCGTGGGCGGACGGTGGTTGGGCCGGTGTTGCAACGCTACGAGCGTATCACCTTCCATAAGGAAGTTATCAATCCACCCGGGAAAACCGTTGCTGAGTTTGTCTGCCCGGGAAACCCGCTAATGGACGCAGTGACGGATTTGATCTTGGAGCGCTACCGCGGCCTACTGCGACAGGGAGCAGTGCTGGTGGATCCGAATGACCCTGGCGAAGAGATACGCGCCCTATTCTATCTGGAGCACTCGATCCAGGATGCACGTCCGGATGACGGCGGCGACCGGCGGGTGGTCTCGCGGCAAATGCAATTCGTGGAGATCAATGCCCGGGGCGAGACGCGGGTTGCCGGCTCGGCCCCGTTCCTGGATTACCGTCCCCTCCCGGAGGAATTGCGTGGGCGAGTCGAGCCAGCCTTGCAGTCTGACTGGCTACGCGGCGATCTGGAATCAAAGGTGTTGACGCATGCTGTTCAGGTACTTGTCCCGGAACATCTGGGCGATGTTAAGCAGCGCCGGGAAGAAATGGTCGAGCGGACGCGGGCGGCCGTGAAAGACCGTCTGACAAAAGAAATCACCTACTGGGACCACCGCGCCGAGGAACTCAAGGCGCAGGAGCGTGCCGGCCGGAAGAACGCCCGGCTGAATTCAGATTTGGCCCGCCGCCGGGCGGATGACCTGCAGGCCAGACTACAGCGCAGGATGGAAGAGTTGGAACAGGAGCGCCATATCGCCGCTCAACCGCCGTTAGTGATCGGCGGTGCATTGGTCATTCCGAATGGGTTATTGATGCGTTTACAGGGACAGGTGCTTACTCCTGAGGCAGCTTTATTCGCTCGTCAGCGGAAGGCCGTGGAATGGGCAGCCATGCAGGCAGTGATGGCGAAAGAGCGGGAGTCGGGCTACGAACCAATGGATGTGAGTGGCGAGGATTTGGGTTGGGATGTCGAATCACGCATCCCCGGTACGGGCAGATTACGTTTCATTGAGGTCAAGGGGCGCGTTGAAGGGGCAAAGACTGTCACAATCACAAAAAATGAAATTCTGGCTGGATTGAATAAACCCGAAGTTTATTACCTGGCAATCGTGGAAGTGATTTTCGATGGCGAAATGGTTAGCGCAAAGGAAGTGCATTATGTTCCTCGGCCTTTTCAGCGCGAACCGGATTTTGCTGCTGTCAGTGTAAATTATGAACTTGAAGATTTATTACATGGGGGGAGGTAATGTCACGTAATAAACCGGATTATTTTGATAACATCCATCGCGAGACACAAAGCCGGTGGGAATTGCTGGAGAGAGATCCAGGCTTGGCAGGACCTTGGCATCAGCTTTTTAAACAAGTTCAAAGTCCGCGACATGTATTATCAGAATTGATGCAAAACGCGGATGACGCTGGTGCAACCTGGGCGGCTGCGCGATTGGACAATGACATGTTTCATTTTGTCCATAATGGAGAAGATTTTACCGAATCAACATTTCATTCCCTCTGCCAGTTTGGGTACTCTAATAAGCGTAATCTCCATACGATTGGGTTCCGCGGGCTAGGTTTTAAATCAACATTCAGCCTTGGTCCTCGCGTGGAAATCTGGACACCATCTCTGGCAATTGCTTTCGAGAAAAGTCGTTTCACAGAACCAATTTGGCTAGAGAATGCTCCTCAATTCGAGTTTACAACGATTGGTATAAAAATAGAGGAACCGGAGAAATTAGCCTGGTTGCAACGAAATATTGAAATCTGGCAATCCAGTACGATACCATTGCTTTTTTTTAGAAATATTCGAAAAATTGAACTACAAGGAAATGCCATTTCGAAAGAAACTAACCAAAATGGGCCAATTCCAAACTCTGAATGGGTAGAACTAAGTGGGGGGAAAACAAACCAAATTCTAAGGATCTGGTCAGAAGACGAAGAATTTCCAGCAGATGCTCTGGCAGAAATACGTGAGGAGCGGGGAAGCGGCGAAATAGACATGCCACCATGTAGCGTAGAAATCCTGTTGAATGTGAATGCTCCGCAACACTTATATGTTGTTCTTCCTACAGATGTCCAGGTTGACTTGCCTTTCTCCTATAATGCGCCATTCATCCCTGATCCGGCCAGAACAGGTATCAAAGACCCAGTAACCTCCCCAACGAACCGATGGCTGTTGACAAGAGTTGGTCAATTGTCAGCCTCTTCCATGCATGCATGGCTTAGTAATTCCGCTTTACCTGTTGAAGAGCGAGTGCAAGCTTATGATTTGCTGTGTGCGCCGTCTCAAAGAATCAATTCACTGAGTGGAAATTGTAGAGATGCCGTTGTAGGTGCTTTTAGAGAAACGCTTGAAAGTTGCCCGATAATTCTAACTGAAGATGGCACTCTCGCCGACGCTCAGCAGTGTATGGATATGCCCTTCCCGTTTCTCGGAATATGGAATTCCAAGCAATTGCTAAATATTTTTGCTGATAACCAAACAAAAATTGTTTCACGCCACATTTCAGAAAAAGTTCGAAAAATTCTGACAGGGTGGGGGTGGCTTAATTCTGCAGACAATCAAAGTTTTCTAAAACGCCTATGCGAGGAACCTTATCCTCCCGTACCCAACTATGACCGTCTAGGTAAGTTTTGGGGTGCGATACAAAATAATGAAATTGGATATTGTTGGTTCAAAAAGGATTTGGCGATTGTTCCGGTCAAGGGAAAAAAAACACTTCTTCCTGCCAAAGAGACAGTGGTAGTCAGTTCGAAAGAGCGCCAGTTTAGCGATGATGAATGGGAATTCATAAGCCAGCATATTTATATTGTAGATCCTGATTGGATTGATCAGCTCAACAGCCCTGCTGTAAGTTCAACGGAGATTCTTGCTAAAGAATTGTTAGTTAGTCTTGGCCTGGACCGCAGTCTGGTTGTTGAAACAATAATCCGTCGTGCAGCCGAGCGAATCTTTGACAAGTCCGACCTCGGGCAAGAGGGAATTAGACTTGCCCACATTGCTGCTCGAATGAATGTGGAAGTGTCAGAGTCTTTTCTTTACCTGTGCCGTGATAACACTTGGCGGTCAGTGACAGAAGGTTTACTCGCAGAAAGCACTCTTTCTCTTGAATCGATTTTGCCTGAAGAGCAGATTGACCGCCTTCTCATTCACTCTGATTATGATCCCAAACCATTATTTAGAGCTGATTGGTTTACATGGCTAAAATCACCAAAAAGCCGGTTGCGTCGGTTTTTACCTCCGCAGCTTTCACAAACGTACTTTAATTCAAGAATTAGTTTTGAGGAATTTCTCCAAAAACGTGGAGAATTAATCCCAGACGATTACCCCCGTAATGTCAGTTTATATCGCGGGAGTTTCCAGTTCAACGATTTTATTTTTGATGATGAACTATGGGCTTATTGGGAGAAAATTGCGGTCGAGAATCCAAGAATTTGGAAAGAAATCGTTCGTCTTATAGCTTTAGATTGGGATTCACTCTGGGCTGAACGATGTCAGGCATCAGCATATCAAAACCATTATGGCCGATCTTACACGCTTAGGAACCAGTATTCTTCACAATGGTTGATATGCCTCCGTTCCAAGCAATGTCTAATTGATACTCATGGGCGCTTGCAATATCCATCCAGTTTGCTGCGAATGACGCCCCAAAACGCTCACCTCCAAAAAATCGAGCGATTTGTCCATCCGGATTATGATCGGCCAGAAAATCAAGAGTTTCTAACCCGGCTTGGTGTCCGTGATAGGTCGGATAATCCTGATGTCGTCATATCACGATTGCGCACTCTCTCAGCCTTGGGTAAACCACCGTTGGATGAATTGCTCAATATATATCAGGCATTGGATAGCGTAATACTGCATGGAGCTAATGTAAAAGATCGGGAGATTCAAGATACATTTCAACAGGAGAGGTTAATTTGGGGAGAGGACGAACACTGGCATACATCCGATGATATATTTCAGCGGAATGATGACCGCATCCCCGGAATAGTTACAATTGCATCTTTATTCGCGACGCTTGACCTATGGGTGCGCGTGGGGGTGAAATCCCAGCCGGACATCGTAGATGCGTTTGACTGGCTGGCTACGCTACCGATAGGCAAAACAATTCGGGCAGAAGAAAGATCGCGCGTGGAGGCGGTTTTAAGGCGGGCTCCCGATAGCGTCTGGCGTCAAGTGGGCTGCTGGCTTTCATTGGATGGGTCTTGGACTGTTACGAGCGAATTGCACTGGCGGACCATATCACCATCTGCCGGAACCAACCTGTTTTTGTGGGTTAGACAACAGACCGCAGATTTATCTTTTATTGATGAAAGCAACCAAAGCCTGGATGTATTTGCAAACATCCCGGCTCTAGAAACCAGCCTAGAAGCCCACATAAACCGGATTCATACTACCCATACTCCAAAGGATCTACCTGAATGGCTGAGGACACTGGCTGAATATTTTCGAAGGGTCAAGGCTGAACGTACGGACGATCGGGAACCTCAGGCTGGTTATGATTATGCTTCTACGCGTGAATTGGCTCAACGATTATTGGACACTAAATGGCAAGAAGTTGATTTACTTGAAATTACCCCTATCTTGGAAGGACAGCCAGCCGGGGAAGGTCAACACCCTTTGGTATATTGGCATGAGAATTCCCTTTTTGTGCGTGAGTCTGGCCCGCAATCGCATCGGGAATTTATTAAAGTATTCACCGATGTTTTTCAAAACCCCAATTTGCGTGCTACCATCCAAGATTGCTTCGAGCGAAAACCTGAATGGATAGAGCGGTACTTCTCAACATACTTTAGTTTAGAGACTCTGGAAATTGAGCCTGTCCAGGAATCTGTTTCAAACGATACTTTCCAAACAGAACCATCACAAAAGCAGCCGGTTGAACCGGAGAATATTTCACCTGTGCTACAGGAAGAACCCGATAGTGATCTAGCTGAGCTCACTACCCCATTCATTGATCAGTCGGAGCCGGACGATGATGACTCCAGGGATATTCAGAGGGAACATGAACGCAAAGAACGAAAGTCTGCTGAAGAACGCGTCACTGAAATCTTCTCTCAAATGAGCTACACATGGCACAAGGAGAATGATAAGTTTGTCGGGCGGCGCGGTTTTATTAAAAAAGATAAAGGGCCGTTCCATTGGGTAGAATATGATGCTGGAGGATTTCGCAAGAACCGCTATTGGGTGAGTGCAAAGTCACTGGATAAAGGTGTAGAAATCCCATCAGAGATTTGGGAACTGATCAAAGGTTCTCCTAAAAATACCTGGCTGATCTTGGCAGATAGCGACGGCCATTTTCGGCCATATAATTGGGATGAGCTACAAAAGATGATCCAAGCCGGAGAGATTACTCTCCATCCAGCAACGTATCGTCTCATCAAAAATACTTGAGTGAATATTATGACTTATCGTCGCAAACTCATTGAAGTCTCCCTCCCCCTCGAAGCCATCAACAAGGAATCGGCGCGCGAGAAATCCATCCGGCACGGACACCCCTCCACGCTGCACCTGTGGTGGGCGCGCCGGCCGCTGGCCGCCTGCCGGGCGGTGTTGTGGTCGTCGCTGGTGGACGACCCGTCCGAGTACATGCCGGATGAAGCCTCGGCCAACGAGGAGCGCGAGCGTCTGTTCAAGATATTGGAAGACTTGGTGCTATGGGAGAACGTCAACAACGAAGACGTGCTGGACAAGGCCCGGTTGGAGATTGCGCGGTCGGTGGCGCGTGACCTGGGTGTGGACGTGCCGGTGGGCAAGGAAGCCATTCGTGAATTCCTTGCAACCAAAGCCCCGCCGGTGTTGGATCCATTCGCCGGGGGCGGTTCGATCCCGCTCGAAGCCCAACGCCTGGGACTGCGCGCTTATGCCAGCGATCTCAACCCCGTAGCGGTGCTGATCAACAAGGCCATGATCGAGATTCCGCCTAAGTTTGCCGCGATGCCGCCGGTTCATCCAGTGAACAGTGACCAGTCATCAGTGACCAGTGGAAAGAAAAAGGCCGGGCAGGCTGAGTTGTGGCAGCGTGAATGGCGCGGCGCTCAGGGCCTGGCCGAAGACGTACGCTATTACGGTAAATGGATGCGCGACGAGGCCTTCAAGCGCATTGGCCATCTCTACCCCAAAGCCAAAATTACCGAAGAAATTCTGGCCGAACGCCCGGACTTGAAAGCCCAGGGACTCAAAACCGGCGACGAACTGACCGTGATCGCCTGGCTGTGGGCGCGCACCGTCACCTGCCCCAACCCGGCCTGCGGCGCGCAGATGCCTCTCATACGCACATTTATTATTTCAAAAAAAGGGGAGCAATCTTTCGTTATTCCATCAGTAAATCAAACTTCGTCAAGTAATAAACGCATTAATTTCTCTGTTCATTCTGGAAAAGAAATAGCAGTTGATGGCACTGTAAATCGTAATGGTGCAAGATGTATCGTTTGTAATACTCCAGTTCCATTTGACTATATTAGAGGAGAGGGTAAATCTGGTCGGATGTTTTCGCAACTGCTCGCTATTGTTTGTGAAGGTGGTCACGGAAGAGTATATTTGTCACCTGCACCTGAGCATGAAAAAATTGCTGTCAGTATACAACCCCAATGGAAACCGGAGACGGATTTACCTGAAAAGGCTTTAGGCTTTCGAGTACAACTTTATGGCATGATTAAACATTCAGACCTTTTCACATCGCGTCAATTAATGGCTTTATCAACTTTAAGCGATTTGGTTATAGAAGTTCATGAAATGGTAAAACACATCGGGAATTCTCAGCAAAAATCCGTAGAATACGCTGATGCTGTTGCTACTTATCTTGGTTTAGCAGTTAGTAGAATTACTCATTATTGGTCAAGCATTTCGTCATGGCATAATAGTGGGGAAAAAATGCAACCAGTATTTGCCCGACAGGCTATACCGATGGTCTGGGATTATGCCGAGGCTAATCCATTTTGTTCGTCTTCTGGAAACTGGATAGATGGCGCTGAATGGGTAGCAGAGGCGCTATCGTATTTACCTAGTACTCTTGCTGGATATGTTCAAAAACAGGATGCAGTAGAGCTAAACCTTACTATCTCACCGATCACATCAACAGATCCACCATATTATGACAATATTGGATATGCCGATCTCTCGGATTTTTTCTATGTATGGTTACGGCATTCTGTTGGAAAAATATATCCTGAATTATTTACAACAGTTCTTGTTCCAAAATCACAAGAACTTGTTGCAACTCCATTCCGTTTTGATGGAAACAAGCATAAAGCTGAAATATTTTTTGAAAATGGATTGCAACAAGTATTCCGAAACCTTCGACGTATCACCAACAAGAATTATCCAGTTACGGTTTTTTACGCATTCAAGCAATCTGAAGACGAAGAAGGAAGTGAACAACTAAATTTAAACGATAATCGTACATCAACAGGGTGGGAAACGATGTTAAACGGTTTACTTGAAAGTGGTTTTCAAATAACAGGTACATGGCCGATGAGAACAGAAATGAAGGGACGGGCGATTGAGCGTTCAGGTGCAAACGCTCTCGCGTCATCTATTGTGTTAGTCTGCCGCCCACGCCTGGCTGAGGCCGGTTCGGCATCGCGGCGCGAGTTTCTAGCGGTGCTCAAGCGCGAAGTGCCACCCGCTCTACGCCAGTTACAGCTTGGCAGCATCGCCCCCGTTGACTTGGCCCAGGCCGCCATCGGGCCGGGCATGGCGGTCTATTCGCGCTACGCCGCTGTGTTCGAAGCCGATGGCAGTCCCATGCGCGTCCGCACCGCGTTGGTGCTCATCAATCAGGCCCTCGACGAATTCCTGGCTGAGCAGGAGGGCGAGTACGATAGCGATACGCGTTGGGCATTGGCCTGGTACGAGCAGTTCGGTCATAATGAGGCTGCCTACGGCGTAGCTGAAACCCTGAGCAAAGCCAAGAATACCAGCGTGCAGGGTCTGGCCGAGGCCGGCATCCTAGAAGCCCGCTCCGGCAAGGTGCGTTTATTGCGGCGTGACGAACTGGAACCCTCTTGGGATCCCGAGAAAGATAAGCGCCTGACCGCCTGGGAATCCGTTCAGCACCTCATCCACGCCCTTGACCGAAACGGCGAGGAAGCTGCCGCTGCGCTTCTCTCGCATCTTGGCGGTTTGAGCGAAACGGCGCGTGATCTTGCCTACCGTCTCTATACCGTCTGTGAGCGCAAAGGCTGGTCGCAGGATGCGCTGGCTTATAACATGCTGGTCGTTGCCTGGCCGAGGTTGAAGGAATTGGCAGCGCGGCAGGAGCCGGCACAGAAAAAATTATTGTAACATTGAGGATCAATGTCTTATCGCCGGAAACTCATCGAGGTTGCGCTGCCCTTAGAGGCGATCAGCGAAGCCTCGGTCTATGAGAAGTTTATACGTTTAGGCCATCCCAATGTATTGCATCAGTGGTGGTCACGTAAGCCGTTGGCATCTTCGCGAGCGGTTCTATTTGCATCCCTCGTTGACGATCCCAGCGAATACCTAACTGATGAAACGGCCATTCATGAGGAGCGCGAGCGCCTGTTTGCCATTCTGGAGCAACTTGTCCAATGGGATAACATTGCAGACGAAACCATACTGGATAAAGCCCGCCTGGAGATTGCCCGGAGTGTGGCCCGCCTAAAAGGTTTGGAAGTACCTGTTGGTAGGGCAGCCATCCTGAAATTTCTGGATGAACAAGGCCCACCGTTGCTTGACCCATTCGCCGGAGGCGGCTCGATCCCGCTCGAAGCCCAGCGGCTTGGATTGCGTGCCTACGCCAGTGATTTGAATCCGGTGGCTGTCCTGATTAATAAGACGATGATCGAGATCCCGGTTCGATTCAACGGCCGCTCTGCTGTTCACCCCAAAAAAGATAATATCCAACTTCGGCTGCGGTCGCAAGTAGAAGGGGTCGAAGGGCTGGCTGAAGATCTTCGCTATTATGGTGATTGGATCCAATCTGAATCAGTAAAGCGTATTGGGTGGTTATATCCCCCCGTAAAAGTACCGGGAGCCAATGGGGATACTTCCGCTACAGTGGTTGCCTGGCTATGGGTGCGAACTGTAAAATGTCCAAACCCTGCTTGTGGTGCATCCATGCCCCTGGCCAGCAAATGGGAACTGAGTGAGAAGAAGGGCAAGGAGACCTGGGTACAACCGGTGGTGGATCATTCGGTCAATCCGCCCCAAATTCATTTTACGATTGCCGCGGGAAAAGGAGCACATCCTGAGCGAACGGTGGACCGCCGCGGCGCAATTTGTCTGGCTTGCGATACTCCTGTGCCACTGGAATATATCCGGCAAGAAGGAAAAGCCGGCCGGATAGGCCTTCAGATGATTGCAATTGCAGGTGATGCTCCCAAAGGCCGTTACTATTCCCAACCACTGCCCGACCATTTACAAATAGCAGATCAGGCGCCGATCTCTTGGCGGCCAGAGCAGTCCATTCCATCCGGGATGGCCAGTAATGTGACAAATTATGGTCTTGCAACCTTCGCGGATTTATTTACACCACGCCAATTGGCCGCCCTTAATGTACTGGCCGATTTGATACAGGAGGTGCATGGGAAAGTACAAGCCGATGCTATCCATGCAGGTTGGACAAATGACGAGGTTTCGTTAGCTAAGGGAGGCGCAGAGGCTCTCGCTTACGCCGATGCAGCGGTTACCTATCTGGCTTTTGCTTTCTCCAAGACCCTCAACCGCAGCAATGCCTTTGTCCCATGGGGAGTAACGGTCGAATGTCCAGTTAACTTATTCTCACGCCAAACGATCCCGTTTATCTGGGATTTTGCAGAGTCCAATGTAATTGCTGGTCCCAGTGGTTCTTTCTCTTCGATGTTGGAAAACATGATAAAGGGTCTCGAAAAAACTGTCATTCGCTATCCTGGAACAGGACTTGCATTCCAAAGCGATGCTATCGCTGCCGGTGATGGATTACCCGCTCCAATAATATCTACCGATCCTCCTTACTATGATGTAATTCCCTATTCTGACCTTTCTGACTTCTTCTATGTATGGTTGCGTCGATTGCTGGTTGATATTTATCCGAACCTTTTTTCAACCTTGCTTACTCCAAAAGCCAATGAATTGATCGCGGATTCAATACGGGCGGGAGGGGAAGAGCAGGCCAAGGCGTTTTTCGAACAGGGAATGATTCAAGTATTCAGTCATTTCTACCAGGTTGCCAACCCGGATTATCCGCTTACCGTTTACTATGCTTATAAACAGCAAGAAGAAAAGGGCACCAGGCGGGAGGCAAGCACAGGATGGGAAACCATCTTGACGGGTATCATCCACTCGGGGTTTACCATTACAGGCACATGGCCGATCCGAACGGAGCGGGCAATGAAAATGGCTTCGGTTGATTCGAATGTTTTAGCGTCATCCATCGTACTGGTCTGCCGTCAACGCCCAGTCGATGCACCATCGGCCTCGCGGCGCGATTTCGTGATGGGGCTTCAGAGAGAACTAGCCCCGGCACTTAGGGAATTACAACAAGGAAACATCGCGCCAGTTGACCTCGCACAGGCTGCGATCGGCCCAGGAATGTCTGTTTATTCCCGTTATTGCCGGGTTTTGGAAATTGACGGCACCCCAATGACTGTACGAGCGGCCCTGGCGCTTATTAACCAGGCCCTGGATGAGTTCCTGACTGAAAAAGAAGGTGCTTTTGACCCAGATACACGCTGGGCTTTATCCTGGTTTGAACAATATGGTTTTGACGATGGCCCCTTCGGACAAGCGGAAATTTTGAGCAAGGCCAAAAATACCAGTGTGGGTGGCCTGGAGCAAGCGGGACTCCTTGATGCTCGCGCCGGTAAAGTACGCCTGCTTCACCGTGATCAACTTTCTGCCGAGTGGAATCCTTCCAGTGATAAGCGGCCAACAGTCTGGGAAGCTACTCAATATCTGATCCGGGTTTTGGACAAAGGTGGAGAGCAATCTACCGCGCAACTATTGGCGAAACTAGGACCAACAGCCGAATCTGCCCGTGATTTAGCCTATCGGCTGTATGTTATTTGCGAGCGGAAGAAATGGGCTCAAGAGGCAATGGCTTGTAATATGCTGGTGGTCGCTTGGCCGAGGTTGAAAGATTTGTCGGCTCAAGGCACGAAAACAAAACAAGACACCATGTTTTAATAACGGAAGGATAACAATGCCAGACAACCAACCTGACGAACAAACGAGAGTAACGATTATTGCTGTAGGCGTATGTCAATACCGGAACTTGCGCCGGCTGACTGGGCCAGAGATAGATTTGCAGAATCTCAAAGCTATATTCGTGGATGACCCTGATCTAGCCCTTTTTGAACAACGCCAGTACCGTGAGCTTTTAAATCCGACTTCAGAACAACTCAGGCAAACAATCAACCAATATATTCAGGATAGAGGGGCAGATAATGATATCTTGCTCTTCTATTTTTCGGGTCATGGTGCTCCAATCGGTGGTACTGATTTCGCATTTTGTACTACAGATACTGTGTATCTGACTGAGGAACGTACCATTTTGCCAATGACAGCAGTCAGTTTTACCGATATCCTTCGAACGCTTTGGATAAAAAAAGTTACACCTGTTTTCATTATCGACACTTGTTTTAGCGGAATGGCTGGTGGAGCTTTATTGACAATGAGCAATCAATTGATAGACGAGTTACAAGGCGAAATCCAGAGAAAGTATGCTAGCAGTTATGCATTATTTTGTTCTGCACCAAATGACGAGGAAGTTCGGGATAATCCACAAGGCAATGGTGGATTACTCAGTGCTAGCTTGGTTGAACTTTCCGAAGAAGGACTGGAAGCGCATGACCGGAGATCGCCAACAATCTTCTTTACTGACATCTATCCACATTTGCGCCGTAAAGTAGAGGCACATGCGATTGGTCCAATCCCGATCCTTATGTTGGGACCTACTCTACCAGCATTTTCTGTTTTCAAGAATATAGACTTTTCTCCGCTCGAATACCGTTTGCAACCTCACCTTGTCGCTGTCCTACGTGCTTTATGGAATAACGGCAACCCTCGTGAGCTGCGCCCCCGTGACATCGCAGATATTACGGGTCTAAAGGGAGCCTATGGCAATCATCGTAAGTTGAGTTTTGGACCATGGAATCTCGTAGAAACAGTTGGTCGTAGTAACCGAAAGTTGAATGAGCGGGGAATTGCTTTCATGCAGGGAAAATTACGGGTACCCCGCGATATTGTCAGCGATGAACATAGACTGGTGTATACTGAAAAAGCCGGTACGGATTTGATTGCGATAAATGATTTTGCTGAATAATAGATATCAACGGCAAATGCAAAGAGGTTTCCATGTCAACGAAAAACATTGATCGAATTGGGAAAGGCCTGAATATTCTCCGTGCTGGTTTAAGCCCCTACATCAAACGCCAGTTGAAGGCAGTTTATAAAGAAAACTGGTGGAAAGATGGAGCTGAACCGCATCTGCGCGGCACGGTTGGGCTGGAAGCCAAAGGGCGCAAACCTACCAATGATGAACGTTTTGCTGCGATGGACATCCAGGCCCTGCTGACCATCCTCAATAACGTTTGGGGGGATGCTTTTCAAGCCGACCTCGGCCAGGCTGGGCGCAGTTATGTCAACGAACTGCGCGATGTGCGCAACAAGTGGGCGCACCAGAATCCATTCACTCTGGACGATACCTACCGCGCCTTCGACACCATGACGCGCCTGCTCGAAATGGTAGCTGCCCCGGAGCGCGCCGAGACCGGAGAACTGGCGCGCCAGATCCGAGTAGAACAGACTGCTGAAGATAAAGCCTCTCAACCCACGCTGATCACGACTGCCAGCGGCGCTACGGCCTCGCTGAAACCCTGGCGCGAAATTGTCACTCCGCATCCGGATGTCTCTGGCGGGAGATATTCACAAGCCGAGTTTGCCGCTGACCTGTTCCAGGTACTGACCGGGCGCGCCTCACCGGAATACGGAAAGCCGAAAGATTTCTTTCAACGCACCTATTTCACCGATGGTCTCACCCAACTCCTGTCGCGCGCCTGGATGCGGCTCACCGGCAAGGGTGGCGATCCGGTCGTCGAACTCCAGACCAACTTCGGCGGCGGCAAGACCCATTCCCTCCTGGCGCTCTATCATCTTTTTGGTGGAAAAATCCAGATAGGTGAAGTCCCCGGGCTGGAGAAGATCACGAAACTCGTCAAACCAACCCCGGAAGAATTGCCGGTGGCGAAGTGCGCCGTATTGGCTTGTAACTCGCTCGCAGTAGACAGTTCGTGGAAAAAGACGGATGGAACCGAAATCCGCACATTATGGGGAGAGATGGCTTACCAATTGGGCGGGAAGGTTGGATACGCCCTCGTTGCAGAAGCGGATCGTCAGGCCGTCAGCCCCGGCGTTGAGAAACTCACCCGCTTGTTCGAACAGTTCGGACCGGCGCTGGTGCTGGTGGATGAGTGGGTGGTCTATGCCCGCCAATTGGTCGGCAAAGAAAACCTGCCCAGCGGAACCTTTGATGTGAATATGTCCTTCGTCCAGGCGCTTACCGAGGCAGTCAAAGCCGCCGGGAATGCTCTGGTCGTCGCCGCCATTCCAGCTTCGGATGCCGAGGTCGGCGGCGAAAATGGACGGATTGCCCTGGAACGCATTCGCAACGTTTTCGGACGGCTCGAGGCAATTTGGAAGCCGGCCACAGCCGGGGAAGCCTTTGAAATTGTCCGCCGCCGCCTGTTTGAGCCGCTTTCAAAACAAGCCCATGTTGATCGTAATGCAGTTTGCCGCGCATTTATGGAAATGTACCATGAAAACCGCGGCGACTTCCCACCGGAGTGCCGCGAAGCCGGTTATGAAGAACGCTTGTGCACAGCCTATCCCATTCACCCGGAACTATTCGACCGTTTGTACCAGGATTGGTCCACGCTCGAACGCTTCCAGCTTACACGTGGTGTCCTGCGCTTGATGGCTGCCATTATTTACGAACTGTGGATGCGTGAGGACAAGTCCCTGCTAATCATGCCGGGAAACATTCCTCTCGCCAGTCAATCTACTCGTACTGAATTTACGCGTCACCTGCCAGACGGCTGGTCTGCGGTTTTGGACAAAGATATAGACGGCGTCACCAGCCTGCCGTTTGCAATTGACAGCGCCAGCCCCAACCTAAATCGTTACTCTGCCTGCCGGCGCGTGGCGCGCACCGTGTTCATTGGCAGCGCCCCGACCACAGCCGCCCAGCGCGTGCGCGGCCTGGAGGAAGTACGCGTAAAACTGGGTTGCGCCCAGCCCGGCGAAACAATAGCCACCTTTGGCGATGCCCTGCGCCGCCTCTCTGAACAGTTGACCTACCTCTACTCAGACGGTTCGCGGTATTGGTTTGATACACGTCCAACTGTTACCCGGATTGCCACCGATCGTGCTGCCCAATACGAACACAAGCCTGAACGGGTAGAGGACGAGATCATCCGCCGCGTCCGCGAGGCCGTCAAACGCGAGCGCGGTGACTTTGCTGCCATTCATCCTATCCCGGCGGACAGCAGCGAAGTTCCCGATGAAGCCGCCTGCCGGCTGGTAATACTTGGACCAAAGCACCCCCATCGTGGACGTGGTGGAGCAAACATCTCACCCGCTCAAACTGCAGCCCAGGAAATCCTAGAACGGCGCGGTAACAGTCCGCGCCTGTACCGCAATATGCTGGTTTTCCTGGCTCCCGATGCTGATCGCCTGCCCGAACTCGAACAGGCCATCCGCAGTTGGCTGGCATGGACATCCATTCAACAGGATGAGGAGCAACTCAACCTGGATGCAACCACCAAGAGACAAGTGGGACGTCAAATCCAGATGGGTGAAGAGACGATAACCGAACGGCTGCGTGAGACTTTCTGTCACCTCCTCGCTCCGGCTCAGGAAGGCACAGACAAGGTCGAATGGTCCACCAGTCGTCCGCAAGGGGATGATCTGGTCGGCCGCGTTTCTAGGAAACTAAAGAATGACCAGCAAATGATTACCGCCTGGTCGCCGGCTTTACTTCGTATGGAACTTGACAAATGGCTATGGAAAGATCAACCCCACCTGAGCGTCAAACAACTGTGGGAGTACCTGGCGCAATACCCCTACCTGCCACGCTTACGCGATGAGCAGGTGCTGATTGCTGCGATTCGCGATGGGGCAGGTTCCCTGACTTGGAAAGACTACTTCGTCTACGCCGCCGCAGTCCGTGAGGATGGGCACTATGTTGGTTTGATGGCTGGCTCTTTCCCTGCTGTAAATCTGGATAACGTCAGTGTATTGGTCAAGCCGGATGTTGCCCAAAAGCAACGCGACGAAGAAGCGGCGGTCCAGCCGGAACTTGGTCCAGATTCCAAACCAGGCGCTGGTACTATTGGCGAGCCTGGCGCAGAAGTGCCGACCTTACCTGGTACAACTCCCGTTCCACACGCTTTGCAGCGTTTCCATGGCACGGTTGAGCTTAACCCGGCTCGCATGGGCCGAGATGCAGGTCGTATCGCCGATGAAATCGTAGCCCACCTAACCAGCCTGATGGGTGCGAAGGCCAAGATCACTCTGGAGATCGACATTGAAGCACCAAATGGAATTCCAGAAGACCGTGTGCGCATTGTCAGCGAGAACTGCAATACGCTAAAGTTTAAAGGACACGGATTTGAAGAAGGATGATCATGCAGTACATCGTTATGATGTACCAACGACAACCTGAAAGAGAATACGGAATTTCTAAGCACTTGAGAGAAAATAAATTATGCCGATTAAAACCCCGAATGTTTTTGTGTCTTATACTTGGGAAAATGATGAACACAAAGAGTGGGTTCGGATTCTGGCTGCCCAACTTAGGACTGACGGTGTAAATGTCATTTTAGATCAATGGGAAACTGCTCCAGGGGATCAACTCCCAGAATTCATGGAACGGGCAGTTCGGGATATTGATTTTGTCCTCATCATCTGCACTCCTACCTACAAGCAAAAATCAGATGGAAGATTAGGCGGTACGGGATATGAGGGCGATATAATGACGGGGGAGGTATTTTCAGCAAGAAACAGACGGAAATTTATACCTGTACTTCGTATTGGGGATAAAAACATTTCGGTTCCCACGTGGTTATCGGGGGTTTATTTTATAGACTTGCGCGAAGGCATTAATAATCGGCATTACGAGGATTTGGTTCGAACTCTTTTCGATAAGCGCCATAAAGCCCCTGCATTGGGGATGCCACCCAATTACATAACTGATGGTTCTTCTTCTGAACACGACAAAAACATTATTTTTATTTCCCATTCTAGTCCCGATGGTGATGACTTCGCACGATGGCTTTCAATGCAACTGATAAATCAAGGTTATAGAGTCTATTGTGATTTATTGGGGTTACAGGGAGGCAAGGAGAAACAACAAATACAAGAATTAATTGTACAAAGAGCTTGTAAATTTCTTTTTATTCACACTCGTTGTTCCGATACGAATTCATCTGCAAATGAAGAACTTCAGGTTGCATATGATCTTATGCGTCGTGAGGATATTAGTCATTTTTTAATTCCGATTCAATTGGAGTCTGTGGAAAATTCAACGAATACAATGATAAGGAGCTTTACTCCAATTGTATTTATTGATAATTGGGCTATCGGCTTTCGACAGTTATTAGAGAATCTCGAATTAAGTGGTGTCTCTAAATCGAAAGATGTAAATCCAGAGCTTAGTAGTTTACTCTGGAATAAGCTATATGACCCCGATGGTGGGGTTGTTGAGAAACCAGAACTATATGATTCAAATTGGTTTCCGCTTGTTGAGTCTCCATCCCTTGTTTATTTTCATTCCTTGCAGCGAAAGGGATCCATTGGGCAAATAACTTGCGGGGATCGTCTTCCGTGGCCTGGGGTCCAGCACAGCATATATTTAATATCATTCGCTCCTGCCGCTGAATTTAGTAACGCTCTTCCACCTAATATTTCAATCTTAGAAACAGCTGAAGTTAAGTTTGAAGACTTTCAAAACGGAAGCTATCAATCAAGCAAAGTACCTCCAGAATATTCCTGGAATATCCTGACTGATCTTCTTAACCAAGCATGGGAAACTTATGTAATAGGCAAAGGATTAGGAACTCACTATCTTGCTAATGGCAGAATATGTCATTATTTTAAGTTCGGCGCGGGAGGCGATAGCAGAATAACTTATCGAGAAAGGGATGGAAACAAAGCGTTTAGGTCGGTAATGGGCTTTAAGTCCATTCGCACAGCATCTGGTGCTAAGGAAAAAAGATATTGGCATTTTGGGATTCAAGGGAAAGCATTGTTATACCCCCAATTACTTTTTATCATCAAGGCACATGTTGTATTCAGCGACGACGGTTATAAAATATGGAAAAGCAAGGCGCGTCTACACAAAGCACGTAGAAGCTGGTGCCGGCTCTGGTGGAATGATATTTGGAGAGGCAGATTACTGGCAAGTATGGCCTTCTTAGCAGATGGACAGGAAAATATTAATATCGCAGTTGGAAATGGAGTTACATTCGCAATTGCAAGTAAACCATTGTTATTTAACAGTTCTTTTACCTATTCAAATCCAATAGACAATCCTCATCAGGAAGAAGTTGATTGGGATGAAAATCCCGAAGAATTGTTGGACATTGATGATGCTACAAAAGACGCGGGATTCTCTGGAGAAGAAGATACAAATGGCTGATCTTATTAGGATTCCTGAGCCTCAGCTCTTGTTTAGATATGATCAAGCGATCGAGGATCCTCGGGACGGTTTGACTCTGTTTGGCCCGCTGGATGAAGGAAAGCCTTATGGAATTCGTTGGGGAATTGTGGGAACAGAGAATGGGATAAGAATATTTAGTGATTGGGTGAAAAGAATAAATTCAGTAATTTACGACGAAGAAAAAGGCATAGCCCGCCCACCTTTTTATGGTTTTGAAACGATCTTTCGAACTCCCTGGACGCTGAAACCAGAAATACAATTAATTGTTGACCAAACCGAAATTGATAATTATGTTTATTTAGATGATAGCCATCAGCGAATTTATAAAACGGTAGATTGCTTTGCATCCAAAATCATATCGGCAGTAAACGAAGATGAAAAACGGGTTGATATTTGGTTTGTAGTCATACCAGAAATTATCTATAAAAATTGCCGTCCCCTTTCAGTTGTTGAACAGGATTTAAAGGTGAAATCAAAAGGAGGAATAAATAAGCAAATTGCGGCGCTATTGACGAAACAATATCCTTTATGGGAACAAGAACTTGAAGATGCTGAACCTTATTACTATGAGCTAAACTTTCACAACCAATTAAAGGCTCGTTTATTGCAATACCGCGTCTTGACCCAAATCGTAAGAGAAACAACAATTGCACCATGGGAATTTCCAGATCGTTTTGATCGGCCTGCCAGAGGAATGGATAAACTCCAGGCGTCGGTTGCATGGAATATATCCACATCAATATTTTATAAAGCTGGCGGACGTCCATGGAAAATAAACAATATTCGCGATGGGGTATGCTATGTTGGAATGGTGTTCAAACAAATGCCATCTGGCTCTGACCAAAAGAATGCATGTTGCGCTGCTCAATTGTTTTTAGATTCCGGTGATGGGATGGTGTTTAAAGGGAATGTTGGGCCATGGTATAACCCTAGTTTAGGAGATTATCACTTAGATAAGACAGCCGCGAAGGAATTGACGGAATTTGCAGTCAGAACCTATCGACAAGTGAAGGGATGCGAACCGAAAGAGTTATTCATCCACGGAAAAGTTTCATTCAATGATGATGAATGGGCTGGCTTTAATAATGGCGTGGACAAGGACACAAACCTGGTGGGTGTCCAAATTCGCGAGAGCACAGATATCAAGCTTTTTAGAGACGCACGAATGCCCATCCTAAGAGGTTTGGGATACATCCGTCCAAATAATAAATCTGCTTTCTTGTGGACGAAAGGATATATTCCGAGGTTACAAACTTATCCTGGAAGGGAAGTGCCAAATCCCTTGTATGTTAACATATCAAAGGGGAGAGCAGATATACTCATAATGCTAAGCGATATTTTAGCGCTAACGAAGCTAAACTATAACGCTTGCATTTACGGAGATGGATTACCGGTAACACTCAAATTCGCTGACGCTGTTGGAGAAATTCTTACGGCGGGACCTTTGCTAGGGGAGATACCGCTACCATTTCGCCATTATATTTAGTGGTCGTAGCATAACCAAGAAATACCAAACCTTAGTCATCGTGAAAGGACAAGCCCTCGGAAGCGGACAGTGGTATTACCGGAAAGTGGGGGAGTGTCCATCACATAATAATTTTTCTGGCAACACCCGTTCCATAACCTTATCTCCCATCAATCCGTGCCTGAGCGGTCCCTGTGATATGGTAGACCCCCTGAAAAGGTAGGACACCGGGGACCAGAGAAGACAGGTCAGCGGACACCGTCACAGACACCACCCGCGTGGCCGGGTCCATGGTGATCCCTGTTACCGTCACGCCGATGTGACGCCGGCGCAGGAAGGCCGAGTTTATCGAAGCGTAGTTCTGCGCCGTGGCATACACGTCCGGCAGGAAGAGGATCTCCCCGGTCTCCCGGTAGGTCGCAACGTCGATCCGCGAGGCAGCAACCAGCGCCGCTGTGTCCGCCGCCTTGCCTACCTCCCCTCTTGCATACACAATCCGCCCGATCTCGATCCCGATAACCATCAGGAGCAGCAGACGGGTCAGTATCAGGGATAAGAAGACTGTCTTTTGCTGGCATTCACAATAATTTTCCTTATCCTGAATAACTTATGTAAATCTCCTGAAACGGCAACCCATGCTCCCGCGTTCGTAGCCATGCTTTCCAAGTTTTTTCTCAGTTTTTCCTGGCAAAGCCATTCCCGTTTTATGAACGAAATATTTATATTTTTCGTGTGCGTGGGTTGACACAACTATTACCCCCGTATACAAATTAAAAGGATCCTTCTCATGTCGAAGTGAACTTTGAAGCTATATCGGCGGGTAGCGGAGATACCATTTCCTCATACCCGTGAGGATGAACCTCTCTCAAGATAGTAAATGAATGAAGTCAGTGCAATATTCCTAGATAGTTTGTGTAAGTTAATCTTCTTCCTCGTCTTCTTCTAATTCCTCGAAGAGATCGTCCTTTTCATCTACGAGATAGGCGTAGCCAGCAGAAATGGCGCAGTTATCGCAGCGCCAGACACCATCGTCACACTCGATTGTGGCTGGTTCTTCCCAACAGACTTCACATTTTCTATTCATAATTTATTCCCTGTCAAGTTCATCTTCTTCGACCATAAATCTTGTTTTGGAATTGACGCCATCCTCGATAGCATAATTATAGCAGCGCCAAGCTCCATCCTCGCAGTAATTGAGCGTCGCCATCTGACAGTTTCTCAGAGGGCTTGTCTGGCAGTTGATTTACTGCCGTCCTATGAGCAAGAGGCAAAAGAGCGCCAGAAAAGGAAGCCAGTAGATTCTGTTCAGGAAAAAATTCCTGAACTAAAAGTTTAGTCTAGGGATCATGCTGCCAAGCATGTCCTTGTAAATCCGTACTATGTATCGGATGCTGCTATGGTCAAGGCAGAAGAATTTCCAAGGTGGAACTAACTAATAAGTGCTGTAAACACGAGAATTCGTGTGAATTCGTGTGATTTTCCTCCAACTTGGAGAGTTGAAAGGTATCTTTGCCGTGACATAACCAATAAGATCTAGCTTGACTTCAGCGGTGGCATTAGCGAGTTGCTTCAGCGGTGACGGAGTGTAGTAGCGGTGTGTTCGATGTAAGCCAGTGTTAGTGGCCATCCCCAATATGCCCGAAGGCCCTGGCGAGTAATTCCGGGCTGACGCCGGGATAGGAGCAGAGTGGGGAGAAAGTGCTCGGCAAAGTCCTCACCAAGGAAGAGCGGCGGGAGTTGCGCTGGGCGATGGTGGAAGTAGCCTGGCGAGCGGTGAAAGCCGATCCGCATTGGAAAAAGCACTTTGAAGAACTCAAGCGGCGCATGCACCCCAACCAGGCGATCGTGACCATCGCGCATCACCTGCTGGTGGTCGGCTGGTATGTGCTGAAAAAGCACGAGCCTTATCGCCATTACTCGCCAGAACGGATCGCCTATAAGTACTTGATCTGGTCGTGGGCGCTGGATGAAGAACGTCGGCAAGGCATGACCCGCCAGCAGTTTGCGCGCTATTCCTGATGCGGCCGGGGACCGGAAAAGAGTTGAAACGTGTGGCTTTGAACCCGCAATTCCCATAACGGCTGGCTTCTGTGGAAGAAGTCCTGATGCTCAGGCCGGAGTTGCGGTCGGGCGTGGCTTGGTGAGCATCGAGAGTAAGTATATACCAGCTACAATGAGGAGCAGAGTCTTTATCCCAACCACGAAGGTCACCGACTGAATAAGTGCCCCCACCAAAGATCCAACCATATTCGCTCCCAAGGCCTCATCTTTTCCTTTCGTACTGGCGAAGGATCGTATAAAGATTATCCCGCTGAAAAGCATCGGCAAGGTGGTCAGACTGCCAACAACGAGGACTTTAGCAGTGTACGGCAAGAAGGCAAACTGGGCCAAGTCAACGAAATACAAAGTCAGGCAGATACCGATAAGAGCCAGATAGACTGCGCTAATCTGTATTCTTGGGAATTTGTGTGCTATCCAATTTGCCAAAAGCGCCATGACAAGTACACCAGAGACAATCACAGCATTGGTTTCCCAAGTATTACCCAAAATCACTGAAGCCTTACTGATATTCTGTACCTCCAGAAGAAGAAAAGCAGCTCCCAAGAAGAAGAAATGCCAATGCGAGCGATGCCAGCGAGTGATAATGTCTGATGCCTGCCATTTTTTACTGCTGCTGTAAAGAATCAGCAACAATAATCCGGCCAACAAGTAGTAAAGCATGGGTATGCTTGGGAAATTTAGGTAGATATATGGCCAGTCATCGGTAGTCACCTTCGTAGTCTGTGGCAAAGATAGAGGATAAGTCTGTTGCAGCTGATTGATATATGCTCCAAGTCTCTGATTTTGCGCAATTTGTATCTTGGCGCTGGTTAGATCTCCTGTGATAAACATCACTCCCCCCCATCCATATTGAGTAGATGGAATACGAAAAGCGATAGGTTCTTCTCCGAACGTTTCCTGAAGGACTCTTACTATGCGGTCAGCTATGTAAGGTTTTTGAGCCTCGAAAGTGAGTACCATGATGCCGCCGTCAGCCAACAACGACTTTGCTCGGGTAATACTCTCTCGAGTGTAAACATAATGGTCCAGTCGCGCATTCGTCATTGCGGTTGTCGTGTGTGAATCGAGAAGGCTAAAAGAAATGATGTCGAATTTTTCGGAGGTAGTGGCAAAGAAAGATCGCGCATCATCATTCACAACCTGCACAGTGGGAGACGAATAGGGTTGCTCAGGATGAAAACTACGCCCTATTGAGATGATAGCCGGATCTATCTCTACTGCGATGATTTTTTTGACCCCGTGACGCACTCCCCCCGCTGCATCGTTGCCGGTACCCGCACCGACAATCAAGTATGTCTGGGGGTTGGGATGAAGCAGTAATGGAATATCGTACTGGCTGAGGCCTCTTAATTCGGGCGGGAACTTTTCCGGATTTGATAAAGTGTAAGATTCGCTTAAATCAATCATCACCTGGTAGCCAGTGTTGTTTACAGTGACGAGGTAATTACCAACCGGATTTTGCTGAGTTACTTTTTCAACAACTAATTTTTGATAGGGCGACCAGGTAACATCCAGCGCGCCCGGTACCAGTCCAGCGAACCAGGAAAGGATGATCACACTACCGATCAACGCAAGATTTATCCTTTTATCGCGTTGAGACCAAATCACAAGAATTACCATCAGTCCACCCAGAACTATAAACCAGGTAAATGGAGGCTGGTAGAAAAAACTCATGAGGACGAAAAGCCAGGTACCTGCCAGGCTACCGGCGATATTGACCGAGTAGGCCCAAATGGTATTGGGGTGTTCATCCATTAGTCGAGCCAGTAATCGGCCAATGGGCACGAAGATGTCAACGATCACTATCAGCAGAACAAGAGTTAAAGCCAATCCCAAGATCACTAAGAGAATACTAAGTATAAGACCTGTATTGGTAAGCCCTCCCCAAATAACCATATCTCCCAACACACTTAGAAATTCACTGGTATGCCCTAAAGTAGATCTGCTTATGGGAATCGCCATCAGTACGAGTAAAAAGGTCAGGGAAACGAGGCTCTGTCGGAGAATGATAGGCCGGTGGCTCGTGAAACAACCAAGCCCGAGTCCCAGAAAGCACGTGACCAGGATCGTGTTCTGCAGGTAGGCGAATATACGAATTTCCGTGCCAATCCAGCGAATGAGCAACATCTCCAAAAACAGACTAAGCATACTGATTAAGAAGATTGCCCAGGTTCGCCTGGCTGGTTCAAGAAAACTATCCTGATTATTGTATGCGCGCTTGATGGACATAATAAATTCGCTTATCAGATGGGATGACGTCAATTTGAAGAAAGGTTAAATATCCCTAGCAGCGACAGCCTCCGTGCGATGTATCGATTAAGTTTGATCGAAAACCGAATCTGAGGAATGCGCCCAACTATTTTTTCATCTGCCGTTAGTTCGATGGAACCAATGCGTCAGATTCCTTATCGCATTGATATATTCATAAGGTCCGATTCTTAACGGTTGGCGTTAGTTTCAAGGGCGGAATTTGGTGAATCGTACTCAAAATGCGAAAAATGCCGAAGGCGCTGAATCCGCGATAGTGTGGAAAGGCCGCACTTATACACTGCACGCAGGGTTGGAATCCTTCGAGTGACTCACTTATCTGTTCGCCGAACATATACTTCAATATGACTGCTGTTTTGACCGAAATTTGTATCACTATATATAAGACGATAATTCTTTCCTAAAGAAGCAACAATATCTTCGTAAAAAGATGTATTTCGTAAGATACCCCAATCTAATTCTGTAAGAATAATAATTTTTGGAATACTATTCTCAATATAACTCAATGCGATTTGACCATTAATAAGGTGGAGATGGTTGGCTGTTTTTGTATCTGTGTCGTAAAACGAGAATTGTGCCATTGTCATATTCGGCATAACCTCTCGATTGGACTCTATTGCAAGCCAAAGAGCTTCAAGGACGAATATTCTATCTCTTGTGGTGGAATTTTCTGATATGATGGTAGATACATTTCTTATTTCATCAACAGGGGCATGCCCGCCTGATATATCAATAAGGTAGAATCCGCCTCTAATTAATCCTAACACCAGGGTAGACAATAAAACTACATTCATAACTGTTTTGGAATATTTTTTTTGACGATGGAATATCTTTGTATAGGCGATGCTTGAGATTGGAAAGGAGATAAAAATAATAGGTACAAAGTATTCGGCGTAAAATCCGCCGCTTAACAAGTTGGTGATAGCAAAGAAGAATAATCCCGCTATTGCTATAAAAACTGTGAAATAATGCTTGATATATATTTTTAAATGATTGTATCCCATTATAAAAAGAGTAACCCATAGAATAAAATATGAAGGAAATGTGAAAAACAAAAGTGGGATACGAAAATCAATAATTTGCGTTATTCGCCCGGCAATAGAGATATTTCCCCACTGCGAAGAATGATGGGTTAAAAGTCCCCATTCCGCAGCATCAATGTTCGGTAAGGCTAATGCTAAAAACCAGGACAATGCTACAAGACAAATAGCAACCATAATTAATTTGTACTTGGCGTTGGAAGTGATAAAAGCATACACGATAAAGGGTAGGGCAAAGAACAAAGCCGATAGTCTTGTAAGAGTTGCCAATAAGACGAATATTGTTGATAGAATTACCTTTAAATCCTGCTTAAAATTTGATGACAGAGCTAAAATTGCCAAGATGAAAAAGAATGTAGTTAAAGCATATGTTTTTGTGATTGACTGATAGTAAATCCCAAAAGTAAAAGTCGCTCCGAGCAACGATGTAATGCCGCTTGCCATTTTCCCGCCATGATTTCTTGCAACTATTAGAGAAAGAATATAAGCAAAAGTAGAAAAAATGACAGATGTTACTCTGCCAAAATAAATGCTTTGAGAGAATAAATTTTGTGTTATTCCGTAGATGTATGGCAGGAGTGGGGTTTGTGTGTATGCAAAATCTTGATATGGATACTGGCCTGCATATACTAGTTTGCTCGCATAAAGATACCAACCCTCGTCTGCATTGGCTTGACCTAAGAATATAAACAATACACTATTCAAAGAGAATAGAGTTATGCCAAAGGCAATAATGACTCTCCAATAATATTGTTCCTGTTTGATCCACATATTTACATATTGATTTTGAGATTGCAAAGGTCATTACAACGGTGTTTTCATCCTCCGTTTGACGGCTCAACGGCTTATGGGCGGGTTTACATGCCGGCTGACATTATTATAGTATTTTGTGGGGAAAGGGGCAATGACCCCCTCCAACCCACCGGGGGTGCTGAGGGCTAATATATAGGCAGTGAAAACCATGGAATGAACTGCCGGGTATATGAATATTTCTCTGTCGAGCATTGGCAGGGCGGGGTATCCCCTTCCCCCGTCCTCCAGTTCTTCTATGCAGGTGGCAGCCCTTGGGGGCAAGGGCTGGAATGCGGCAAGTAGGTCCAAAGCCCTGCTAATTCAACCGCAAGATAGGAGGTGAGTGGTATGTCTATGTGAGAAGGGGAAGTGTAGAAGTGTAGATGCACGGAGCCCAATCCAACCCGCCGAAAGGCGGGCTTTTTCGTTTAAGGAGGTCCTATGGAAAAGATCCAAATGCTCACCACCTGCCAGGCCTGCAACGGGCGGGCATCCGTCCCTGTTAGGGAGGAAGTCAGCCTTACAGGGGCGATGTATATCCGTCATAGGCCATGCTTTGCCTGCCAGGGCAGCGGGAAGCAGACTCACTGGATCGATGTTCAGGAGTTTGCCATACTGTTGCATGCGATCGCAGCTGAAGAGCAGTCAGCATGACCATACCAACCTGAGGCCAGTTCCCAATGCGGGAGCTGGCCTTTTTTCATTTTCAGAAAGGAGAAACCAAGATGACTACCGATCAAGTTCCCAAAGCGGATGCCCTGTTCGCCGAGGCACCGGCTTCGTGGAATGTTCGTTACACAACTACGTCTGGCTTTGTGTGCCAGCTAACCTTACGCTGTGAGACGGGACTCGAACTACTCGAGAAAGCCGATGCAGCCCTGTCCTTCCTGCTCGAGCAGGGCTATTCCCCTTGCGATAACAATAACCATCTTCACAAAGATACGCGCTGGTGCTCCATCCATCAATGCGAGATGCGGCGTTGGGAGAAGGAAGGGCACTCATGGTACAGCCATAAGCTGGAAGATGGTGGCTGGTGTCGCGGTAAACAGAACAAGGAAGGAGGAAGCCATGAGTGACTTTTCTGCACGATTGATCTTCTCGCCTTGTTTACACCATCATGTAGTCGTGGAAACCATAGGGAGCAGACGCTTCAGGGCAGGCGAGGTTGAGGACGATATCCTGGAGCGCCTGCGCTGCCTTGATTGCCTTGAGCTTCTGAGCGAAGCCGAAGTCCGGGCTGCTTGGGGCCAGGAAAGCGCTGAAGACCTACCCGCGCTCCAACTTGGAGGAGGAAGCCATGGTGACGAGCATTGTGACAGCCAATAGACCTGTGGTCGTACTCGATCGCAAACTCGCTGCCTCACAGGCGCGCGTAAGCAACGAAGTGAAGCAAATCCTGACGAGCCTGATCACTGAGGCTGATGTTAAGATCTTCCGTGAGTATTTCTATCGGGTGGACTTTAGCCCAGGCGTCCATCCACAGTTCCATGTCGTTTCGCATGACCTGTACTGCACCTGTGTTCTGGAGGCAGATTGTCCAGCAGTTACGGCAGTCAAATACTATTTGGAGAAAGGAGTATGTGAGTACGTAAAAACAATTTGTCCAGGGTACTTCCCTGCAGTGCCCCACTACTGCCCTGTATGTGACAGCAAAGCATATT
>Ga0315274_10001574_pt1 | contig 34997 bp, 30 predicted proteins | sample YL17G02_20_MG_FD_203700 | JGI IMG/M metagenome (GOLD analysis project Ga0315274, IMG submission 203700) | Sediment microbial communities from Yellowstone Lake, YNP, Wyoming, USA - YL17G02_20 | ecosystem: Environmental > Aquatic > Freshwater > Lake > Sediment | place: USA: Wyoming | collected...
AGGATATAAGAGCTGTGCGATGCGGCGCTGAGTCGCACCGTGGTCAACACTGGGGAGGGCTCGATTGATGAATTCGCCTTCGATAAGTTCCGCTCGATCGTCGTTAGGCAGCGCGAGCCACTCTTCAATCGTCACAAGTTTGCGTGCGTGCTCTACCATGAAATTTTCTCGTCCGACTGGGATAGTACGACGGGCCCCGTAGCGATTCCGCATCGATACTACGGGTATAACTTCCCGATTGTAAACATAAAGTAGTGAAACAACAAGGACGCCGCTGGTTTGCTCGCTAATGACGGTAAAATCCGTCGCCTACGCCTAGATCGGGCAGCTACGCGGATTGGGGCATGACCAAGGGCAGACCCGCCGCAGCAACGTCGGCCTCCCTAATTCAGCGCCTCCCTAATTCAGCGTTTCCGTGTCCAAATTGAGGCGTTGGCGTCCCAACGCGGAGACGCAGAATTAGGGAGGCGCCGAATTCTAAAATCTTAGCAGCGCTGGCGCACAAGGCATTGGTATTTGCGCGTCAACAACTTCACGCCGGGCATGTCGGCATAGAGATTACGTCACCGTCTTATACTCTGCATGTTGTTGGCACCGCGGGACTTTCATCTGCTACATCCTGGACAAATGCCTCAGACATTCGCCTAAAAGACGTAGAGGGCGACTACGAATACGGCCTGGCAGAAGTGAAAAAGCTACACACTATTAGGTTTAGGTATAAAAAAGACAACCCGCTAACATTGCCTTATGAGCAGGAGCACGCAGGCTTTATCGCGCAGGAAGTTAAAGAGCTAATACCTGACGCAGTCATCACTCGTGCGGACGGATACCTGTATTAGGACTTTGTTTCATCAGTTGGCGCATGTTTCGATCAGCTCAGGTGAGCACTTGACTAGTTATCGGGAATCGGGCTTCATGCGTTTGCTGCTTTTACCCCAGTGCACAACTACTTTTATATTTACAGAAAATTGACGGCAGGTTACGCTTAGAACAGTCTAACTATTGCTTATATCATAAGACACCAACTGTTCCTCAGTCGATACAGCGGTGACAGGGTTGTTCACTGTTGCTTTACGTACACAACGGCACGGCAAGGAGGCTTTGCATGGCGAGACATTTTGGGTTGCGATTCGCATTAGCACTATCTGGACTTTTGGTTGGTAGCCAGTCCTTCGCCAAAGATTACATCATCAAATTCAAGTCAAATACTAGTGCTCAGGCGGCCGCGAGCTTTGCCTTTTTCGAAGGCGGCACCATTCGCGATAGCCACCCAAAAGCGAACTTGATCAAAGTTGACCTCGGTATCACGGAAAGCCTTGCTGACGAGGCTAAAATGGTGGTCAAGCTTCTAGCCAGACCAGACGTTGAGTACGTGGTTGAGGACTTCAAACTCCGCCTGGTCGACGGAAGTTCAACGACAGAAACTGCTACCCAGTGGTCACTACAAAAAATTAATGCGACTTCCGCCTGGTCCCTAGGTAAGGGCTCCCGCAAAGTCACAGTTGCCGTGATCGACACCGGCACCGACTACACTCACGTTGACCTCAAAGGCAATATGGTGAGTGGTTACAATTTCATCGAAGATAATGACGATCCACAAGACATTACCGAAGCCGGCGGCAACCCCGGTCACGGAACGCACTGCGCCGGCATCATTGGTGGCCTCGGCATAGACGGAGCAGTCAGCGGCATTAGCCCGCAGGTCTCGATCATGCCGCTGCGCTTCATTGGCCCATCGGGCCAAGGCGACTTAATCTCTGCCATCAAAGCGATAGACTATGCGATCGAGAAAAAAGTCGACGTGGTCAGCGCCAGCTGGGGTGCTAATGTCAGTGAGAGTCAGGCTCAGCCGCTTATCGAGGCCGTTAGTCGCCTGAATGATGCTGGCATTATTTTTGTTGCGGCAGCAGGTAATGAAGGTGCTAACAACGACCACACCGAAATGTATCCAGTAAATGCCGACTTCCCCAACGTCATCGCAGTCGCAGCTTCGGACAGCGCCGACAAAAAACCATACTGGTCTAATTATGGCCGCAACAAAGTTTCGATTGCGGCACCTGGCGCCGACATCCTCAGCACGCTGCCTGACAATAGCTACGGCAATCTTTCCGGCACATCTATGGCGACCCCATTGGTCGCTGGCCTGGTTGCCTTGCTGAAATCACAAAACGACGTCTCGCTCAACGCTTCGGAGACGCGAGCTTTACTCCAGGCCACCGGCGCACAAGTTAACATTGAATCTGCCTGTAACTGCCGCGTCGATGCCGGTGCAGCATCTGATGCTCTAAAAACGAAGAAGCTAATCCTGGTACCTTCCGCAGAAACCTTCAGAGTCGGCCAACAAGGTAAATTTTCTGCGCTCGGCGGCAGCGGAGCTTACTCCTTTGTCTCTGCTACCCCAGAATTGCTAGAGGTCGCGGCGGACGGCACGTTAAATGCGAAAGCAACTGGCGATGCGAAAGTAAAAGTCACCGACGCCAACGGAGCGGTCGCTGAATCGATAGCTCTGCACATCAACGCGGCGGACGGCAGCAGCGGAGAGTGCCCATTTGGCTCTGCGATCTGCCATATTGCCTGCACGTTCAATCCTAAGCTAGCGTGGTGTCCTGCGAAAAAAGCCCTCTAAGTTCTCTTTTAAGGGAAAAACTAAAAGGCCCTAGACCGGATGAGGTCTGGGGCCTTTTAGTTTACTAAACGATTTATATTTAGAAACCGTTGACGATATTATGCATCCCTGCCGTTAAGGCACTGGAGCCGTCTTTGTACACCGCCTGAGCCGGCCCGACCACATTTAGCCAGCCTTCAAAATACCCTCCGTTGTCGGGCAAAGTTTGCATCTCATTCTTATCCGCAAACGACATGACACTGAAATCCATGATGTCGAAGTCTTGAAGTGTGAACTGCACGGTCGAAAAGCGCGGGTTAGCCAGGTCATTGGCGATCACTTTTATTGTATTTAGGCCGTAATAAAACTTATTCTTCCAGGCAGCACCCATCGGATGAAACGACACCGTGACTTTGCCATCTCCAGCGAGACTGAGAGAGTGACTACCCCGTTCTACCAAACTGAGAGTTGGCGTGTTTTCCTGCAGTACGAGCATCGCCTTGCTGTCGTCATCACCAGACTTGGTGGTGTTGAGCAAACTGAAACTCGGTGCTCCGTCGATCACAGATGGTTCGATCTCAATGGTGATCGTCTCACGCGTCTGGAAAAACTTCTTCACCCCTTTGAGCAGCACGGCGTTAGGCTGCTCTACAGGCTTGGCTAACTTGTTTCGTGAAGAAAGCGGCGTGCCTACCGTTTTGACGTCCATTTTAGACCGGCACCCAGTTATCATGGCCACCGCGGCCATGCAGCAACATACAGCAAAAATTCGCTCAATTTTCGAGCCGGTTGTTACCATAAAGATGCCCCTCCTGAAATAACGATGAAGGCCTCGCGAACAGGACACACCGAGACCAGTCACATGACAACAGACATCACTCTCTACAAAGACCCCTTCGGCATCTTGCGGAAAAAATTGAGAGGCTTTTTTAAAAAACAAAATAAATCTAAATACTATAGGTAGTTAGCTTAATTTTTCAGCGCCCCAAAAACGCCCCGGGAAGCGAAGATTTCAGACAAAAGACAAAAAACGGATTAGTCGCAAGAATTCCCAAAGGTTTTTGCCGAGGATGCCGAAACCAGGGTGCAGGAAGCACACGAGTTCACCGCAACCGGTCTCGACAGATCTGAGATCTCTCGAGGCTCCCTCTGCCACTAGGAAGGCTGAGGCGACCCTCTTGCGATCAAGCCTTAAGAGAGTGGCTAGGGTGATCATGCGCTATATAGGTGTGCCCAACGCGCCGCGCGTCGGACACCTACGGTTACTGCTAGTCTCAGGAAGCGGCCTGCGCCACTCGCCCCATCCGCTGGAGATGTCCCCAACCGACGGCTCTGCCGTGTATTGCCGCCATGAATGCCTTAACTAGTGGCACGAAGACAAAATAGCGATACCCGAAACGCTGTGTCACCAACATCAAGCTCAGGTACGGGAGTCGACGATGTTCACCAGCCAAGACCAGTGCGATTCCAGCCGCAACAAGATCAACAGCGAGGAAAATCAGGCCATATGCAAGCACCCGCCAGCCGCCACCGGACCATAAGCCGGCAATCATAAACGCGTCAGCTATCGGTACTAGAAATGGCAACATCAATTGAAAGATCAAAACCTGTGGCAGAGTAAACCATCCCAGCCCCGGGCAAGAGCGACTGCAGAAGGCTGTACGGTGCTTCCAAAGCGTCTGCAAGGCGCCGTATGACCAACGAAAGCGTTGCCGCAGCAGTTGGTTCATCGTCTCTGGCGCTTCGGTATAGACAATGGCACGCGGTGCATAACCGACCAAGTAACCTGCCCGCAGAATGCGCAGCGTGATGTCCGTATCCTCGGCAAGGGTATCCGACTCGTAGCCACCTACCTCTTTGACGACATCGCGACGGAAAGCTCCGACTGCACCGGGCACCGTATTCATACCGTTTACTAATTCGAGTGCTTGGCGATCGAGATTTTGCCCAATAGCGTACTCGACCTCCTGCCAACGCGTCAAAAGATTGCGTGGGCTGGCAACTTTAACGCAGCCTGCAACGGCTCCGACGCGAGGATTACGAAACTTAAATAGCAGCTCGGCAATCGTAGTAGGTGTCATCAGAGTGTCGCCGTCGATACAAACAATGACGTCTCCAGTAGCGACCCGCAAACCAGCATTCAGAGCCGAGGCTTTACCACCGTTACTTTTCCGCACCAACCTTACCAGCGGGTGATTGCCAAAGGCTTTTTCGGCAGTGGCATAGGTAGCGTCCGTCGATCCGTCATCGATCATGACGACTTCAAAGTCAGGGTACTGGCTCCGCAGTGCATGCTCGATCACATTGGCAATTGCGAGAACCTCGTTGTAGGCTGGGATCAGAACGCTGACTCGCCCTCGGGTCGCCATAGCCCCGTCCGAACCTTCCGGAACTTCCGCCGCCCGGATCAGGCGATCACGACGACTCTGAATGACTGCAAAAGCAACCATAACGATCGTGCGGACCATAGCTAAAAATGCACCCCAAGCAAATATCCACTCGAGCGCCCGATGTAATTTATTTCCCCGTGTACCGAGGCTGAGCAGAGACAACATCATGCGGTTGGCCTTGGCCAGAAAACGGTCCATCACCGAGTTCACTTTCGGCATCACGTCTTCGCGCTGCTTGCCGAGCAGACTGGATAAAGTCGTGAACGCATATCCGCGAGCACGCAGGTCATTAATTATTGCGGGCAAAACTGCAGCTAAGCGATCGCCGGCCTTATCAGTCAAAACTAGAACAAACCCATCCCGAGTCGATACGGTTTTCGCAAATGGACCATTCACGCCCAACTGCATGAGCTCTTCTTGAGCACCAGCACTCGCGACAATAACGGTTCCATTGGGTGCCGTTTCACTCATTACGGGCTGTGGCTGCAGGTAACTAATCGACGCGGGCACGGACTCCACTTGCAAAAGAGTGCTGTGGCCCGTCAAGGCTTCGAGGATGCGGAGTGTCGACCGCACTTCCAGTTGCTGCGTCAAATTGTCGGCTCGCCATGTCGCCGGCTGGCGCGGCTGCCCAATCTCATGCCCCTCGCTGTAAATGCGCTGAACTAGCTGAGTTTCCTGCAGTGCCTGGTGGCCAAGCGGCACGAACGTGGCTGGAATCTTTTCTAAAGCCAGGATGTCGAGAATTTCAGGGGTAGTCTCAGCATTAGGACCACCTTCGATCAGTAGTGCCAATGGCTTAGCGCCGTCATCTTCAGAGGGGGTGACGCTCGCCCACGATGCCGCGGTCATCAGCGGTGCCTGCACGGTCTCGGTGTCAGGTTGACGCATCTCGCCGCGGAGTAATGACAGGCCGGAAAACGCCGCTAATCCAAGGAGTAACCCGAGGCTACCCCCGAAGGCTGCGGCGAAAATGCGACCGCGCCGCCTGCTAGTGGCGAAAAATACAGGTTTGGCAATGACCGAGTCGTAACCCATATGATGCCTTTTTGGTTGGACCGATGTGAGGGCTTTGCAAACAGAGTCGTGGCAAAAACGGCCGAGCAATAGCACGGACGAGCTAGCGAATGCTATAGTTATTAAGACAATCTATAAAAAAATCCGTTTTTTTGCATCATTAGGGGTGAAAACAGCAACGGACTCGATGTCTTGACGAGATCAAATACTGCTAAAGACATATTCATCGTCAAATCAATTTACAAAAAAAATCATAGTAATTAATAAAAAAACCAACAAAACCATAAGTTAATATTAATTTTTTAAATGGCATAACATTTGCATTTGATATTATGAACTTTTTAATGGTTGAATATGAAAAAAACACTTAGCACAGTTAAAATTGTTGGCGGCCTCTGGCTGATCGCTGCAGCCGTTGGGTGCCACCCCAAAAGCACTACAAACACTAGCAAAACTGCGGCTGCCTACGGCCAACGCGGCTACTCTGCGGCTTTGGTACGGACGACGTACTTTGGTGGCCACCTAGACTACAGAAACGGTCCAGGACCAGGAAACTTTGCCTGCATGGGCTTCCAGAATGTCAAAGAATGGTACATCGCGCCGAGCGACACCTTTGGCGACCCCGAGATTTGGGACGGTGAGGAATGCCCACCAAATGCCAACGGTATCCCAGAGTGCACGCAAATTATGCAGAGAAAGAGCATTTGCGGCCGTAAAGTAAAAGTAAAATGCGGCGGTAGTAACTGTCGACCTGGCGCCCCAGAAATCGTTCTGCAGATCACCGATGCCTGCCCGAAACAGCACAGATCCAATGTGGGCGGCGCCTGCCAAGGTGGTCCAGCCTTTGACCTATCTCAGGCCACTTGGGAGCGAATGCACGCTGCCAACGATAATATCAGTGTCTATTATCAAAGAGTCGATGATTCCACGCCTCTGGGGCCAGTGGCTGCAGGCAATGACACCCAACAGCGCCCTGCCACTAGAAAAACCGTGGAAGATGCAGACGGCACCGTTGCCTCAGATGGCAAGTACTACCCTTACTGCTCAAACGGCAGCAACACGGGCGGAGGATTTGGCTGGCAGCCTGAGCTTGGTGGCCCGAACGACGGCTCTTGTATCGTCAGCTCGGCAGCGCAGCAAGTAGCTTCGGCGCAACCAACAGCGCCAACTCCGGTACCGCCGTCCCCCACTTCTGCACCAGAGTCTGGCTCGTCAAAGCTGTCAGCATCGATCGAAGTTACATCCACCTGGGACAGCGGCTACTGCGCCAACATCAAACTTCAAAACACCGGCAACTCGCCGACTAAATCTTGGACCCTGGCGCTGAATAAAAATGGCACTGTTATGACACAGACGTGGAATCTAGGTTCCACTGGCAACGACGGTGACACCGCCACTTATAAGCCAGCTGCCGAATGGAATGCCGTCATTCCAGCCGGTGGCAGCGCCAACCAACAAGGATTCTGCGTCAGCCGCTCGAGCACCAGTGCTGAGGTGAAGGTTACTTCAGTAAGCGCCGATTAAAGACATCCTAAGGCGCTGACCTGATACGAACTCTATCAGTCAGCGCCTGACCCACCCTGCATGATATTAGCAATCACGAAAGCCATCTCTAAACTCTGACTGTAATTAAGACGAGGATCACAAAAGGTCTCGTAATTGCGACTCAGGTCAGCCTCTCCGATCCCCTCCGAGCCACCGGTACACTCCGTGACATCCTCGCCGGTGAGTTCGAAATGAACCCCACCTAAACGGCTACCCAGCTGACGGTGCCACTGAAAACAAGCCCGAAGCTCCGACAAGATCGCGTCGAAATCACGCGTTTTGACATCTTGTTTGGTCTTAATCACATTGCCGTGCATCGGATCGGAGCTCCATAGCACGTTCAAACCAGCCCGACGCACTGCCTCAATGGCAGGAGGTAGGCTAGCTTCCACACGGCCAGCACCAAATCTAGTGATGATCGTTATCCGGCCCGGCTCGTTGCCTGGATCCAGCGTCTTGATGATCTCTACCATCTCCTGCGGATCGGCCGACGGACCCCACTTAATGCCGATGGGGTTGGCGATGCCTCGGCAATATTCCACATGCGCTCCGTCGAGCGCCCGCGTCCGATCACCAATCCACAGCATATGTGCGCCCAAATTATAGTGGCGACCAAAGTGGGACACATGGCGGGTCATCGCCTCTTCAAAACCGAGCAGAAGCCCCTCGTGAGACGTAAAAAAGTCTACGGTCCCTAGAGTTTCTTCACGGACGCCGCCAAAAGACTCCATAAAGGCGACGGCATCGCGAATGTTGGCGACCACTTGTTCGTAACGCTGACGATGCGAACTCTTACTGACAAAGCTCAGGTTCCAATGTTCCGGATGGTGCAAGTCTGCAAAGCCACCGGTAATCATCGCCCGAACATAGTTCAAGGTCATGGAAGCTGAATAATAGCTCTGTAAGAGCCGCTTCGGATCGGGGCGTCGGCCCTGCAGATCAGGGTCGAAGGCATTGATATTGTCGCCGCGAAAAACCGGCATAGAGACGCCGTTGACCGTTTCATTGTCCGACGAGCGCGGTTTTGCATACTGCCCCGCGATGCGACCAATACGGATCACCGGCTGGCGCGCTCCGTAGCTCAGAACCACTGACATTTGCAGTAGAATCTTCAGCTTGCTGGTGATGGCTTCGGGCGTACAGTCCTGAAAACGCTCTGCACAGTCTCCCCCCTGCAGCACAAAACGACGGCCGCTGGCAGCCTCGGCCAGTTGTCTCCGTAGATTTTCTACCTCGCCGACAAAGACTAATGGCGGATAGCTGCGTATCGTGCCCAGGGCTTGCCCAAGCTCGCTCGGATTTTCATACTTAGGCTGCTGCTGAATAGGCTTGGCCCGCCATGAGTCGGGCGTCCAATTAGTAGCTTTGTGAGCCGAGGATGTACCGTCGCTACCACCCATTTAGTCTTCCTGCTTCAGTTAAAACAGCGTACCCTTTAACTTGACCAGTTAGATCATCGCATTACCGAGGCCAGCAAGGCCACGAAAAATTGCAATCATCTGATAGTACCGGCCCCATACCCCGGAGCAGGAGCAATTCGCGCAGTGACTCCAGAACATATTTCCAGCAATGTGGCACTACTGGGATACGCCTTTGCGGCCCTGCTATATCTTGTGGGGGTCGGCAAAACGCGGCGGACCAACGGCACTGGCAACGTCGCTCTCGCCGTCTTTACCGCGGCAACTCTAGCCGCCAGCTACACCGTGATCTCGCAGTTGCAGAGCGCGCAACCGACGATGCTAAGCGGCCTGCTCTTAGCAGTGGCGATCAGTTGGCTGGCTATTTTAGGACATATCAAATTTAAGCTAAGACTAATCGGGGCCTTCGTAGCTCCACTCGCAACTCTAATTGTGCTCATGCAGTTTTTTGTCACCCCAGGCCACCCCATTGCCACTGACGGCACTGGCTCCTCGCTGCTCCTGACGCTGCATGTCAGCATGGCTATTCTCGGTCAGGCTTTTGCCATTTTAGCCTGTGCAGTGTCAGTATTTTATCTGTGGCAACAAAATCTCCTCAAGAAAAAGCTGCTTAGCCAGCTACCGCAAAACCTCCCCGCCATAGACCGCATCGACAAGTTGCTACGCCTGTGCCTGTGGACCGGCTATGTGTTCATCACTTTGGGGCTACTCAGCGGCGCCATTTATACCCAGCTTTATGCGCCACCATCCTCTTGGATGCTGAGTGCTAAAGTCGTATGGGCGACCGTCGTGTGGCTTTGGTACCTAGCCACTTTGCTGGCACAAAATATCTTCAATAGGCCCTCTAAGAGGATTGCCCAAATGTGCCTAGCTGGCTTTCTGCTGATGGCACTCAGCTACTTTGGCATGGGGTTCTTCCTCACCGGAGGTCCGTAACGGTGAGTCGAAGCGAATCAGTTTTTTTCCTGCTAGGCGCAAATCATGCCTCTGCGCCCATGGCTCTGCGCGAGTTGCTCTACATCGGTGAAGAGCCTCTCGCAGCTTTGTTGCCCCAGATCAAAGAGCGCTATAACTTTCACGAGCTAGTGGCGCTATCGACCTGCAACCGCTTCGAACTCTTGGGAATCGCACCGCCGACACAAAATCTGAATGCACTACTTTACGCGGCCTTTTTCGAACTCCACCATCACCACGGAGACATGCGCAGCAAGGTTTCTGACGAGGAGGTGCAAAAGTCTCTCTACCTGCATACCGAGGCAGATGCCGTGCGCCACCTCTACCGAGTGGCCTCTAGTCTAGATTCCCTTGTGATTGGGGAAACTCAAATCACCGGTCAATTTAAAGACGCAATCGCATTAGCAACGCGCATTGGCACCATCGGCCCCACCCTAAGACGACTTGGGCAGGACGCGTTAGCAACAGCAAAAAAAGTGCGAACGCAAACAGCCATCGGCAAAAAGACCGTAAGCATCAGCCACGCCGCCCTGGAGCTGGCCAGCAAGATCTTTGGCGACCTAAGTGATCATTCGTTTTTGCTCATCGGCGCAGGCGAAATGTCACGAGTCGCGGCTAAATACATTACCAACTACAAGCCCAAGAATATTTTTATCGCCAATCGAACGATCGACCGCGCACGCAGCTTAGTTAACGAGCTAAACATTGGCGAAGCCTTTGGCCTAGAAGAACTCCCAGGACTTTTAACCTCTGCTGATATAGTCATTAGTTCGACCGCGGCACCCGGCATAATCCTTGACGCAGCTACGGTCAAAAGGGCGCAAGCTGCTAGACGCGGACGACCACAAATTTTGCTCGATATTGCCATGCCCAGAGATATCGATCCCGCCTGCGGCAAGTTGGACGACGTCTATCTTTTTGATATCGACGATTTGCAACAGGTTGCTGCAGCTAACTATGAAGAGCGGAGAAAAGCCGCCGAAGAAGCCGAGCAACTCATTCAACGCGGCGTCGATCAATTCAAAAGCTGGCAGCGAACCTGGACCGTGAAGCCGGCGCTTGCCGCCTTTCGCAATTATCTAGACGAGCTCGCCGGCCGTGAGCTGAGTAAAACGTTAGCGAAAGAACATTTTCGTGACTTAGCGCCGAAACAGCGCGAAAGTCTGGATGCGCTGGTAACTGCGATAGTTAGCAAAATCGCTGCCGATGCAGCGCGCCACGTCACTCATCCATCAGCGGGATTCGATGCAGAGCAACTCGCCGAGTCCCTTACCGCACTTTTTTTTGCTGAAGCCGAACTAAGAAAGGATCCCGCGTGACAATCCCAGTCATGTCACCGCCGCGAAGTCACGTCACCATAGCCACACGCGGCAGTATGCTAGCCTTGTGGCAGGCCAATTACGTTGCCGAATTACTCAAAAAGGGCGGTATCACCAGTAATCAGCTGATCGTCAAGACTACAGCCGACCGGGTCCAAGACCGATTTCTCCATGAAATTGGCGGCAAGGGTCTGTTCGTGAAAGAACTGGAAGAGGCATTGGCCGAAGGTAAGGCGGACTTAGCCGTACATAGCCTCAAGGACATGCCGGTCAAGTTGCCACCAAACTTTAAGTTAGCAGCTATTTTGCCGCGCCATGCAGCAACCGATGTCATGATCTTTCGCAAAGATATAGCAGCACGTTTAAAGCCCAAAGCCGTACTGGTGGCGGCAGATCTTTGGGCACTTGGCTCGCTAACCATAGGCACTGGTAGTCTCAGGCGCCAAAACCTCATAGAGCGCATTGCGCCAGCCTTGAGCTGCGTTGGCATCCGCGGCAACGTCGATACCCGCCTGCGGCGCCTTGAGGCCGGTGAATGGGATGCAATCGTGCTGGCGGAAGCTTCGCTGGATCGCCTCGGCCTTCGCGATCAACCAAGCTCGCGCTTGGGACCAGACTGGTTTGTGCCGGCGCCGGGACAAGGGGCACTGGCCCTAGAGACACGTGTGGACGATCCGCTAGCAGATTGGCTAAAGTCACTAGCCTGTCCAGATACTACACTTGCCGTGAACATCGAGCGCGAGATCTTAGCGCGCCTTGGGGGCGACTGTACGCTGCCATTTGGCTGTTATGTCCGCGGTGATCGCGGTGCGATTCCCCAGCTGATAGCACACGCAGCCGTCTTCTCGAGTCGGAGCGAAATGGCGGAGGCGAAACATTCACAACCTTATCCAGACGCAGCGAGTTTCGACAGTAAGGCCTTCACGGACACCTTGATGAATAAGTTAATTGAGGGTGGCGTCGCGAAGGCCCTCACTCAGCTCGGCCTACAAGTACCGAGTGGACTTAAGACAAGTTCAAAAACGTGACCTCGACTAAATCACTCATCTGGACTCGGTCAATAGCTGACTGGCAAGACGATGCTGCGACCATTTTGACAGCGGTGCCATCGCGCCTGGTTCTACGCATTCCTTGTTTAGAACTTGCCGCAAGTACGCCAAAACTACAAAATTTTTCTTGTGATTATATAATATTTACTAGTGCCAACGCGGTGCGATTTGGACTGGCCGTGCGTGACATTGATGAGGCCGTGCGGGGCGCGCGGGGAATTTTCACCCACGGTGAGGCCACCGCTGCCGCGCTTCGGACGAGAGGACTCACACCTATAGTTGCACCGGTGCGCACAGCGGCTGAGTTATCTGAGTGGCTGGCAACTAAGCTACCCCCGCAGGCGGCCGTCGGCCTACCTTGCGCTGCGGAACCGGCTTGGCCTATGGCTCAAGAACTCAAAAAGAAGGGCTTCCAAGCGAACATGTGGGTCTGTTACGAGACGGTAGCCGAAGCCACGACTACCGATGGAAAAGCCCTCAGCCACCCAGCCATCTCTGACTTATGCAGCAACTTAAGCGGTGTCGTCGCATTTGCCAGCCCATCGGCTGTGCGCGGCTTTGCCAAGGTCTTTCAGCCAGAACTCAATCGTCTCCATCAAGCACTTATCGCGGCAACCATTGGACCAAGTACACAAGCGGCAGCTAAAGCTCATTTTGCAAGCGTCAGAATGGCCACGACTAATAGCCTACCTGCGCTGGTCCAGTTGGCTTTAGACAATTTGTAGGCACAAAACAAAAAGCCTTACAGAATCTGATAACATAGGTTTTTGGTAACATAGGCTTTTAGTTCTGGGCGTAGCTACCTATACTCAATTGCACGATTGGGCTGGAGACATAAGCATGTACATGCGCCGCAAAGAGTCTGGCAAAATTTGCTTATTACTTTTCCTAGCAGCAATCACCGCCTGCAAAACGACTGGTGGATTCAATCGCCGCATTGGCAAGAATAAGTCCCCCCGGCTGCGGGGTAGCGACGACGTCTACCCCACCGCGCCAGCAGTCGTCGGCGAAGCAGCAGTCGGAAAAAACGTGATGAGAGTCACGGTAAACGGTGACCTTTGTGGCCCTAGGCAAGCTCCCAACCAGGCTTGCGTGGCCGTTACCATCTGCGAGCCAAACAGCGACAAATGCCAAACAATAAATAATTTACTTCTCGATACCGGCAGTGTCGGGCTCCGCGTATTTGCTTCGATAATAACCTTGAAGTTACCGCCAGTGACAGCAGAAGGCGGCAATTTAGCAGAATGCATTGGCTTTGCCGATCAATCGAGTCAGTGGGGGCCTGTAGTTCGGGCTGACGTTAAACTTGCTGAAGAACCTGCGGTATCGATACCGATTCAATTGATCGACGCAAATTATGCCAAAGCACCCGGACCGTGCAGCATTAGTCAAAGTGTACCGGACCTATCCCCCCAGCAAACGGGATTTAATGGCATCCTTGGCGTCGGACTATTTCCGCGTGATTATCCACCGGTCAGCGTCGTAACGGACAGTCCCTACTATGCGTGCGCTGGAAACAACTGCACGCAAATCATCTCTGAATCTGCCGTACTAAATCCAGTAGCAGCCTTACCCACCGACAATAACGGTGTCATCATAAAGCTACCTTTGGTTGGTCCCGGTGGCGCAACGTCGGTTACAGGCAGTATGCTCCTTGGCATCGGCACACAAGATAACAATCAGCCTACAGGGATGACAGCCTATCCCGTTGGCTATCCAGGAATTTTTACCACCCAATTTACGCCATACAGCACTAGACCTGTCTCCAGTTTTATCGACAGTGGATCGAACCATCTAGTCGTGCCTAGTGTCGACACGCTGCCATTATGCGATTCCGAGCACACTTTCGTCTGTCCGCAAGGTGTTCAAGATTTCAGTGCAAAAATGATTGCGTCCGGAGGCAATCCCAGTGGCACCGTCGACTTCAAGGTCGCTAATGCAGCCTCGCTACTAAACTCGGAAAATTTAGTTTTTGCGACTTTGGCTGCGCGAGGAACGGAAGGATTGGCAAATGTATTCGATTGGGGACTTCCGTTCTTTTTCGGCCGTAGTGTAGCCATCGGATTTGAGGGCAAAAAGTCGACTATCGGTAAAGGGATTTATTGGGCCTATTGACCTTTAGTTCCTCAGTTTTAATGCTTTATTTAAGACGAGCGGCCTGATGCTCGGCGATTTTCTGCGCCAAATAATTCACTGCCTCAACCAAAGGGGCATTGCGACCGTCCAGACTAATCATCGTCTGGAGTATATCTTTCATAGTCATCAGAGCCTCGCTGTAGGCTGGATCACTAGGCCGAATATGTTTGGTCGCGTCGTCATCTCCGGCAGGCGCCGGACTTACCGCGACGACCACCTCCCCTATCAGGAAATTAAGATGGTGGATTGCAGTCGACCCAGGATCCCGCACCGAAACAATAAGAGATGGAGCCTTACCGAAATAAGGCGTCTCGTGTACTGCCAACGAGGCGTTATAGCCCCAAATGTAAAGACGCCCCCTGTCACTGATTGTGGACTCGGCGGAAAAATGCCCCAGTAGGGCAGGCCACTTGCCATCAGATGCAAATAAATCAGCATTTACATGAGTCGCCGTCTGAGCGACTGCTAGGGGCGACATTAGCGGCGTTAACATCAGAACCAGGGCAATAATTTTCATGAATCATTCCTGATAGATTTATTAAATCCCGCCCTCTTAACGGCGAAAAAATTGCAATACTGAGCGCAGTCTAATGGGTTTACCACGACCGACTAAATGCCACAGCCAAAGAATCGCCCAGCTCAGTGTTGCAGCGCTAATCACAGCAAGCTCCAGCCACCAGGACACCCGCCCAGGAGTCGCCAGAGTCACTAACATCACTGCCGATAAAGTCATCGTGGAGGCAAATCCTGTGAGTGCTAAGCGGCCCGCCAACTGATGCAACATAGGTGCAATCGTGTCGAGGTCGGGAGTGATCGCACGAACCTGGATATTACCGGTCTCAGCGTCGTGCATGATCTGTTCAAACTGACCTGGCAATTGCCGCATCATGGCACTGAGTCCGGCAAATCCGCTGATGGAGTCGGCCATCAAATTCTTTGGCGAGAAGCGCTTTGCCATAAACTTTTGGATGTAGGGCGTCGCGATGCTGACTAGATCTATGTCTGGATAGAGCGTTCTGATGACGCCTTCAATCGTCGTTAATGCCTTAATCAGGATGGTATATTCTGGTGCCATTTTGATTTTGAAACGCTGCGCAGCCGCCAAAATAGCATTCGCAAGCTCCTGGCTATTGAGGCCTTCCAGCTCTCCCACCACTAGGTAGGTATCCATGATCCGTGTGATCTCAGCCTTGAAGGCTGCGATATTTACCCGTTCCATGGGAGTGCCCATACGCAGTAAAGTATGGGCAATCATTGTGGAATCTCGGCCTATGATTGCGACTAGCAGCCCAACGATGTCTGCTTGCTGCTCTTTAGTGAGCCGTCCGACTAAACCGTAATCGATGAGACACACCTGATTGTCTTCATTGATCAGGATGTTACCCATATGGGGATCACCGTGAAAAAAGCCGTCGACGAAAGCCTGCTTAAGTGCGGCATGCACAATCTCAGTCACAGCATGCTTGGCCTGCTCTGACTTGGGCTCCACTTTACGCAAAGGTTTGCCCGGAAAATATTCCATGGTCAGCACAGTGCGCGAAGAATACTCGGGATAGGGCTTAGGCACTGTGATGGCACGATCGGGCTGGATAAAACTGCGTGCTGTCACAAGATTCGCCAGCTCTAAACTAAAGTCTAGTTCGCGAACTAAAGCTTTCTCAAACTCCGAGACAACCTCCGATGGCCGAATCAACTGGAGTTCCTCGATGCCAACTTCGAGCAGTTTTGCCAGCATAAACAAAAGATCGAGATCGCTGCGCATGATCTGCTCGATGCCAGGCCGCTGGACCTTGACCACGACCAGATCGCCGCTCAGGGTGACCGCGCGGTGCGTCTGCCCGATAGACGCTGTCGCCAGCGGGATGTCATCAAACGAGGCAAACACCTCCTCTACCGGTCGACCGAGACCGCGGTGGATAATGTCCTTAATCTCGCTCACTGGCACCACTGGAGCCTGATCCTGCAGATTCTCCAGCGCCGCGATATACTCCGGCGGCAAGACGTCCGGACGCATCGACATGATTTGGCCGAACTTAATATAGGTCGGACCAAGATTTTCGAGTAGACGCCGAAAGCGAACCGCCGCTGGTGCCGCCGCGGCTGGACCCTGGCTGTCGGCCAAGTTGATCTTGCCAACGACGAACTTGCTGAGCGGAGACCGCTGAAATAACTCACCAAATCCGTGGCGGGTGATGACGCCTATGACGGCCCGCAGCCGCATCAAGTCGCGCGCGGCGATGCCAAAAAGCGAGGCCTGACTCTCTTGCTCTACGTCAATTGGCGACACTGGACGATCCGACATGACTGACCTCGGCTAACCCCGGCGACCGGGGTTCACAACAACACAACCCAAATTGACATCAACACTATTATTAATTATATAAAATATCTTATCTTGATTCTAAGGCTAATAATTTATGCAAACCCCTGCGACCGACACCCGCACCCACGCCCTAAGTCTAACACCTTCGGGCTTGCTAACCCTTCTCAATGATTGGGGAGAGCCGGGATTTCGCGCGCGTCAGTTGGTTGATTGGCTTTATTCTAAACGAGTCTTTAGCGTCGACGCTATGAGTAACCTCCCCGCGGCACTACGGCTACGCCTGAACCGGGATTTATCCTGGGACTTACCGCAAATTATCAGCCGACTGAATAGTTCTGACGGGGCCAGCAAACTACTCCTTAGTAGCGAGCGCGGCCTGATTGAATCCGTCATTCTGCGCTACGAGGGCCGCACCAGCTTGTGCGTGTCCAGCCAAGTCGGGTGCCGACTCGCCTGCACCTTCTGCCAGACCGGGCGCCTTGGCTTTGTCCGCCATCTGAGCACCGCCGAGATTTTAGCTCAATATGCCATTGCCGAGCAGATCGTGCAGACCGAAGGTCGCCGCATTTCGCACGTGGTGTTCATGGGAATGGGCGAGCCACTTGATAATTACGATAACGCTGTCGGCGCCGTCAATCGCCTAACTGGCAAAGATGCATTCGGCCTTAGCGTTCGTAATGTGACCCTTTCCACCTCTGGACTGGCACCGCAAATTCGCTCGTTGGCAACGGATGTAAGAGCCGCGCTTGCAGTCTCATTACATGCCGCGCGCGATGATTTGCGCACAGAGCTGATGCCGATAAATAAGCGCTATCCGCTCGCAGAGTTAAAAGCCGCGCTGATGCATTATCAGCAAGTTACCGGCGACAAAATCACCATCGAATATATTTTGATCCGCGACAAAAACTGCGGCGTTCGTGAGGCTAAAGACCTTGTGCGTTTTCTGCACGGCCTTCGCGCCAAAGTAAATCTAATCCCATTTAATAGTCATCCCGGCATGCCCTTCGACCGCCCTAGCGACGAAGACATCCGGACCTTCCAAAGCTATCTTGCAGAGAGGTCAATTCCTGCACCGGTGCGCTATAGCAAAGGACTTGAAGTTTCAGCGGCTTGCGGGCAGCTTGCGGCGAAAAACCTAGAAACGCTGACAGCGATTCCCAAGCGCAACGATGTCCTTAACCGCAATTTAATATTGTCTTAACGACATCATCAACTTACGGCGCTTTGGGATCTAGACAAAGGCCTTAGTGCAACGCATGATACGAAAGTAGTCAGACGTTGCCACTGAGGTCCTTCATTATGATTAGAATCTCCGCAGTCGCCGCCTTGATGCTCGCTTACTCTTGTGGACCGGCTCAGCCGACCTCCAAATCAAAGTTCAGCGCCGGCGAGCACACAATCATTGGTGACATGGGCTACGGTAAAGCTTGCGACAAACGTAATGATTGCCTCACTAAATTCTTCCGCGCCGACGGTGCTGAAGATTTTTCCTACGGCGAGCTCGTTGCCTTCAGCGGTGATTTCTATGAATCAGCGGACGAACTTTTCAAAGAACAAAAGCAACCCTGGTACAAGCCCTTACAAAATAACGTAGGTGGCAACAAGAAACTCTTTCAACAAGAAGTCGAAGCTGCTCTCAGCATGATGGACGGCCACGGCAACAGTGAATATCCGGATTTCTCGCATTTCTTTGCGATGAATTACACGAATTTCCTCAGTCTCGCGGAACACAATGCCAAACACTTCGGATTTAATAATATTCGGCAATATGTCGCCGAGCACACTAAGGCACTAAGCCTCGCGGCAAAAGCGCGCTCACTCAAAACTGAACAACCGCAAGTTGCACAAGAGACGTTTAGACAGGCAATATTTCAAAACGCGTTTGCTGACCATTTCCTGACCGATAGTTTTGCCTCGGGCCACATCCGCAATCCACGCCAGCAAACTATGGAATGGGCCGAATCTCGCGGCCTGCCGATTAGAACAGCGGCCGCGCTCAACAAAGTTCTGCATGACCGCGATGGTGAGATTCGCCAATCAGGTGAGCACGGTCTACCTGTGCGCAACGCGCGCGGCGATGAGTGGTTTGCTCGTTGCGATGCCCAACTATTCTTCAAAAATAATTTAGATACGCCGGCCGTAGCCATGGTGACTGAGGCTGTTGAATTATCACTAGATGAAATATTTCGTGCCTATGACTCCGGTGATGTCAACTCCGGTATCTTTACCGCTACCCAATTAGTGCCGTTTCCCGACGACGAGTCGATCAGTTTAGTTGACACGGTGAAAATCGGTCGTTTTGAGCCTAAAACCGTCTACGACACGCTGGCATGGTACTTTCGCACGCCGTTTATCAAAGATTTCAGCCCAGCACTCATTGGCACTTTTTACCAAGCTTTACCAGACATCATGGAAAAAATGCGCAGCGACGTCCAGACGACGGTTGCAGCGGATCCGGAACTTCGCCAACGCCTGCCGGCTGAGTATCTGCAGGCTTTTGCCGAGATTCACTGAGGCGGTGTTTATGTATCTGTACTCGACCCCTTTGACCACGGAGAGAGGGAAAGAGGGAGATCAAGGTATAGTGGGTCTAAAGACGCCAATCCCGCAAGTAATACATCAGCAATGGTTTGCTTAGAACAAAGCCAGTTTCCTCGCGGTAAATGTCAGCGTGATCAAGTAGCTTATCGAGAATTTTCCGTATACCGCTTGCTGATATTTTTAGTTTGCCTAAGGTCTCCTTGCCCATGGGATTCTTCAGGCTGCCTTGCTTTGCGATGAGTGTGAGCACCTTGAGTTCATTTTTTGTGTAATTATCTAAATAAGTCTCGAACTCACCACCAAGAGAAGAAACGTAGTTTTGCAAGATGGTTTCAATAATCTCTGCTGTCAAAATCACGTCAGAGTCGGTTCGGTTGCCAAGCTGATAGACAATATGCGAACAAAACATATTGATAGCTTCAGCGTTGCGAAGCAGCAAATGTTGTAGGCCTGTCAGCGTCACTGTGTCAGCTTTGATGTGATGTGGGCTAAACCTTTCTGAAATGTAATCGTTGTACTCATCGACAGGTAGAGGTTTAATCTCTAGCCTTTTTCCCCAATTGAAAAATGGTGCCTTTGGTTTTTGAAATATCTTTGCAAGAAGATGTTGCTTTGAACCGAGAATAACTATGGGAATGGCAAATGGCATTTTTTGCATTTCTTCACGTAGCAGCTCCTCGCTTCCTTTAGCGAGGGCAACATCCTGAAATTCATCGATCACTATCGCAACCTGAACGCCGCTATCATGCAATTTTTTTATGTTGTCGAAAAATGTTTCGATTTTTGGGTGTGTTGATTCAGCGATAGCTCTTACGCTGGCTTCCATACTTCCATCAGCTGATATGGAAAAGGTGGGTCTCAGACCTTTGATGATTTGGGCAGTTGATCTCAACGTTGCCTTCAAGGAGAAGGTGGATTGATAAGCCTTGTTGAGGTAGAGCGTGAGCTTCTCTGCCACATCATCAATCGATTTCACGCCATAGAGTTCGATATAAATAGCCATGCCGTTGGGTGTCTGCCTAAGCCAGTCGGGTATGACCACATTTTTAATCAGGCTGGTTTTGCCGCTGTCCCTCTTGCCGTAAATGACGATTTTGTCAGAGGAGCGTAAGGCGTCGGTGAGTACCTTCGCCTCCAAAGTTAGATTGCAGATATTGTCGCGATCCACCAAGGTATTGTAAATAAACCTGGCGATATTATTAGACAAAATGACCCCCCGCGAAAAATTACACTTTTAGTATATGCACCAAAGGTGTAATTTCCAAGCCAGTTTGTGGTGGGCGAAAGTTGACCTGGTGCTACGTAGGCGATCGCTCAGCGGGCCGTTGCGGCTAGACTTTTCCATTTCCGTACCAAACACGCCCAATATGGCGCACCTTAGGCGCATCATAACCCCCTAAAACTTCAAGACTTAAAAAAAAGAACTAAAGACTTCTTGGGGTCGGGCACTTATAGCAACTCATTGACACCATTAGAACACCACAAAACATGACTACAAAAGATCTAGGGCTTTCGTTAGCTTAGCGCCAGTGCCCGACCCCCTACAACTGATCGCCGCTGGCTAAAGAACGCTTGAGATTCCACCGATAGTTGACTGTCACTCCACTTTCTATCTCGTGAGGATATCAACGTGGGAGCCACCGCCAAGCCATCCCCCGAGCGATACACCGACGGTGCCGCATTTGGCGAGCGGACCGGGAAGCTTAATGATTGGCGCGAACTGCTTTGCCTCGGCCTAGAGCCGGACACCGTGGGCGGTGGATTTTTCAACGGAAAGAAGGATATCCTGCTGAACTTTGTCCAGCGCGATCCTGCTTATCACATGATGACGTTCGTTGGGCCAGATCGGTGCATGAATCGGTTTGTTTCAGGGCCAAGGAATCACTATTTCCTCGCGGATGGGGACCCTGATCCGAACCTGGTCTTGTTTCCCTTTCTCGCGCTTGATTGGCATCTAGTCTTTGAAGATACCATCTGTAAGACCTTTGCCATGCTCCAGGATATCAAAAATCGTCGTTAGACCAAGGGCCAACCGCTCAGCATGGCGCCAGTTGTCATCGAGCTTTGCGCTGTGGGCGGAACTCATGCCCTGATATATATCTATCGCGCGAGTGTCGGCCGGATGGCGGCTCAGTTCCCTTGAGAGTAAATATTCGAACACAGCATAGGCGTCGAGGTGATCCGCCAGCGTATACAGCGCGCACCCTGCTGACAATTCTGGTTGCTGCTCATCGCTGAAAATCGGTACCTGTACTGCCCTGCCGCTGCGCGTGACTCCGACATGCTGCACCGCTTGGGTCATGGAATCTTCCTATGGTCATCGCGGCGTCTTTTATCAATCGTGTGCCCTGGCGTCCAACGACATGTACCTGATTTTTGGGCATGTCGGGATTGGGACTACGGCACCAACTTCTTTACTACACACGAATGATACGGCGGCAAAAACAGCTTCGTATTTCGCTGTGCAGCAAAGCGATATCTGTGAGAAAGCGATTACCGTTTTGCTCGCATAGTCTGGGATGAGACATCGTGACATCTGTATGTCGCCGTGTCGGATGAATTAATGAATTACGCAGAAAGTCCCTTGGAAGGAAGCTTCCAAGGAACCAAATTTGAAATGAATTTTGTTAGTTTTTGAATCTTGACTTACAGACTGTAACTCAACCCAAAGCGCGGATACACAGAGGTAGGATAGACTTTTTTATCACCAATCATGATGTCTTTGTTCGCTTTGGCAAGGTTATTGCGCAAGGCGAGATCAAACGACACCCCGATCTTTCCATAAGACACCTCGAAGCCCTGGAATACGTCCACGTATCCAAAACCGCTGGTTTGCTTATCAGTAGCTCCACGGTAAGTCTGATAACCGAGCTCCGCTCCTAGGCGCGACTTAAGTAGGGACGTTAATTGCAAGCCAGTACCAAAATAGAGGCCGTAGTCTGCCTGGGGCCTGACCTTGCGGAACCCTTCGGCATTAGTTTCAAAAACCTGCTGAGCTCCAACATTAAGACCGACAAAACTCCCTCCATCTACCGGCAACTCTACCATCACCCCTTGGCGCAGATAGGCCTGCTGCTCAAAATTAAGGCCAAACTTGACGCCATTATCAGTGCTGGTTTCCGCAGCCATTGCCGATCCGGAACTCAAAGCACCAAGTACTAACACTCTAAAGATCAAACGTTTCATCGACACACTCCTATTTACAGTCAGACAAATGATGATCAACACATAGCTGCGTGCATGTAGCGGCGACAATTGCAGCGTCAACAGCAGCAATACAGACGCCCAACCCGATTCCCGCGGTAGCAACTCCAGCCGCGGTGCATGCTGGAGCTGTGACAGTGCCCGCTGCGAGCACAATCGCTCCAGCTCCGACGCCGACGCAATTGGCTTTATTCCACCCACTGCTTTCGGCCTTTCCTGCTACAGCCCCGGCGACAGGGCTTGCTAAAGATTTGACGACGCCATCAAAGATTTCGCTGGGTGATGGAATATGTGGCGGCACGATCCGGATGTGACAGTCAAAAACACATTCATCCTTGATACCAACTGCTGCTACGTCCACTGAATCATCATCGATTTTGGTTACATCGAATCCAACATTGCGGTCCACGCCCGCCTGATACCCCAGATGGATGCCGACAACCCTGCCATGCTGCAGCACCGGACCTCCCGAGAAACCCTGCTCGGTATCGCAAGAGTGGAGAAAGACACCCGCTGCATCAACGTAGCCATCAATCGTACAATTGCTGTGAGTGTACAGACCTTTGCGATTAAAATCATAACCGACGACTTCAACCGGGCCTTCCTCAAGTGATCCATACTCCAGTCCGAGTGGCAGGGAAGAATCGGCAGTCAGAACCATATAGTCCTTTTTTGTCTCCAAGCGCTTCACCTTTGACAAATGAACCGTACGGCCATCCTCAGTGGTAAACGTAGCATCGATGGTCCCTGCATCCGCATTTTTACCGCGGCAATGTGCCGCAGCCGTTACTTCTGCAGGACCAGTTACGAATGCCGTGCATTCAGCACCGTCGGTAGTCACGAGAAAGCCAATGCTTTGCTGCAGTCGAACATCAGTGACTAACTGGAGATGATTCACTGGACTCAAGACACTTTTAGTCCCAGCACTCCGATCTTTCTGATCGCAGCCACAAACCGTCGCTAGCAAGCTTGCTAGCGCTAACCATCCTTTAACATCAGATCTCATTCCTTACCTCCTCAAAACATGTTTATCTAAATGCAACGCCTTGATTGGCGATGTCGTAGTTTTATTCTGGACGCATGTGCGTATTTGATCTTTGAACGCAATCAAAACGCTTTTTATGTATCCGGAGTGCAGTCACTTTGCAGTAACCAGCGCTCTAGTGCGCCAGACAAATCACCGGGCGACGACACAGACTTCGACAGGCACTGGTATAAGACTGTATTCTCGTCAGCTTTGAGCTCTGACTGTGGGGGCATCACAGCGTCTTGAATTATGATTTGCTTTACCAGGTTGCTACCTGTTGGAAACTGATCAGGTAAGACCGAGACGTAGTGAATAGCCGCTCGCTTTGCTCCATCGTGACAACTTGCGCAATTCATCGCTGCGCGGACCCTTGCCACGCTTGCGTCATCTTTGAGTTGCTCGGCGCCGCAATTTTGCTTGAGCACTTGCCAATGCTTAGCGGCATCAACCGCTTTGGATTCTGATCCGACTGATGGACCGAAATCATCACGGTTGAATTCGGCGATTTTTGCTGCTGCATAACCAGAGATTACCGAATTTACGTCCGCAAGTTGCTGGGAGCTGAGATCCGACAATATTGAATGATCTGCGGGTTTAATCTTAATTAATGGCGATTCGTGGCAACTGTAACAGGGCTCCGCGGTTTTGACTGATTGCAGACGGCTCGTTACCGAAATAGATCCACTATTACGACTTCTCCATAAATCGACGTAATAGACTTGCGGATCGGCGTGGGCTTTGCCGGATACCGGATCAAGCTTCTCCACAATAATCTGCGATATGACCTCGGGCGGCTTAGAACTTGGGTCGTCACTAACTCCGAACTGTATAAAGCGGTCGGAAGCATCGCCAGGAATATAAACCAGCAGCCTACCCATGGCTTGACTATCGTCCGGCGTCGACAGATTACGCGATTTATAATAAAAAACGCGCCACTTCGGATCATAACTCCGGATCTTATCCTCAACTTTAGAAAAATCCTGGTATCTAGTGTGATCAATGTCTGCCAGTAATTCCTGACGCGCTAGATTCGGCGGAAGGACGAGATAACCCTTGGCCGACAACAATTCCAGATATTCAGAATCGGGCACATCAAATCCAAGCAAATGGCCGGGACGTTTGCTGAGATCTAAGCGATTAATGAATCGATTGAAATTTTTGAAGCATCCGCTCGCACCAACAATTTGATTCATCTGCGCAGCACACTGCTTCAATACACTACTGATATAGACGATGTTTTTCTTGTAATGAGATTGCGCCAGCGTGGTCAGCTCTTTCGTTCGCCAACCGCGCCACTCGTCCCAAGTCTGCGGACACTGCGCAACACGCAATAACGTCGGGTCGACACCTTCAATGGCACTATTTATTTGTGCAGGGGCAGCCGGTTTATCGACAGCAACGCCGCTGCGGCAACATAAAACGCTAGAGCAAATAACCAAGGAAAATAAACGTTGCACTGACTGTCACACTCCAGAATACGCATAAGCACTGCTACTTAAGCTGCTGCCCATTTAAGTCTGCCACCGACCTCTCAGAACCGAACTTCGTAGCACAGTGCAATCGATGTGCCAGGATTAGCGTTCACCTAAAATATTTAGTACGGAGAGATGCAAAACACAGGAAATTACGTTGTTTATTTGCTAGCAGCAGGCGATCCACACGACACATGATTATGGACTGGAGTCGCAAGATGATATTGAGGATGGCCGAATTTCAGTCCAAGTGGCCTGAATCATGTCTGGCGCGGTAGCGCCATTGTGGCCGATAAAGCCAGTGAATTTGGGCCTTAATTAGTCGCTGGCGCGAAAGCGCCAGCGACTATCCTGAGCGAAAGCGAAGGATCGCGACGCACTACCCATAGCGTACTTCTGGCATAGTGACACCGTGGTGTCGCGTATCCTGTAATGTTGCTCACCCTTAAGTCACTGCGGCTTGGAGCAGGCTAGCCAAAGCCAGAGTGTGCCCAAAAACCCAGGGAAAACTCAGGTTAAAATGAGTGACAATTTAGCTGTGTCTCAACCCACGGAGCCGCCAAAAGTCAGCGAGAATTTAGTCGCCGCTCAACCCACGGAGCCGCCAAAAGTCAGCGAGAATTTAGTCGCCGCTAAACCCGAGGAGCCGCCAAAAGTCATTGAAAATCCGGATGCCAAGGCTGACTGTCTTCGTAACTTTCGTGCGGATCGCATCCCCGGAATCGGAATCGTAGGCGGAATCGGAGGCGGAATCGGAGGCGGAATGACCTGCCAAAGTAACCAATGCAGAAACGGAAGCCTAATCGGAAACGGCTTAACCGGATGGAGTCCGGGAATAATAAAAATGTGTAACGCTGGCCAATGGCACGCGAAACTCGTGGCGGCGTATATAAGATGTGGGATACCTCTGCCTTCCTCTTTACAAAATCTGGCTTTCTCTGCAGTTTTGGAACCGTGCTACGACCAGGGGATCCCAATGGCAATTGGCGTCGTCGGCTTTTGACGAATGGACACATCCTTAAACTTGACATCCGTTGATAATACCGCGTATTATCAACACTAGCTATTTTTGATGAATAACTAGCGAGAATCATGATGTCTTTTGTAGCGAGATGCCTGAGCAACGAGCTTACAACCACATCCAAAAGCCTCCTCCTGCTCGGGCCGCGCCAGACTGGCAAGTCAACACTGCTCAATGGGATCTTCCCGTCCGCGATTCAGATCAATCTGGCCGATGAAGGTACCTACTTGGACTTTGCCGCTGATCCCAGACGGCTCGACCAAGTCTTAGCTGCCGCAGTTGGCCAGCAAACGGTCTTTATTGATGAGATCCAACGCTTGCCTAGCCTTCTCAATACCATCCAGAAAATTATCGACGACCGGCGTGGGCTGCGCTTCGTTCTAACCGGATCTAGCGCACGCAAGCTCAGGCGTGGCCAGGCCAATTTGCTGCCGGGACGAATCCACACCTACACGCTGGGTCCTTTGGTCTCAGCTGAACTCGCCTACGCTGCCGACGAGCAAGCCCTCCTGGCCTTCGGGTCGCTGCCGGGTATTTATACGGAGCCAAGCAGCAAGGACAAGATGAAGACCCTATCATCCTATGCTGCCACGTACCTGAAGGAAGAGATCCAAGCAGAGGCCTTGACGAGAAACATCGAGGGTTTCGCCAGATTTTTAAAGTTCGCAGCCGTAACTTCCAGCCAGTTTCTCGACATTCAAAAACTTGCCTCACAGGCACAGATCAATCATCAGACTGCGCGCCGCTATTTTGACATCCTTGAGGACACATTGATTGTGCACCGAGTCGATGCCTTTGCAAAGTCGACGCGAACTCGGTTGGTCCAACACCCGCGATATTTTTTCTTCGATGCGGGAGTATTAAACGGTTTGCTAGGCAATTTCACGGTCAGTGATGATCGCAAAGGTCCACTTTTTGAGACGCTAGTTGTCACCCAGGTGATTCATAGCGTCGCCGCGAAGGATCTTATGGGCGTACGTCTTTCTAGCTATCGGACCGAGCATGGCGCTGAGGTCGACCTGATCATCGAGCGTCAGAACGACACGTTAGCCCTCGAAATAAAGGCAACTAGAAATATCGGTGCTTCGGACCTTACCGGCCTCACCAGTTTTGCCAAGTTTTATGGCAAACCGCATCGTGCGATCATCGCTTACCAAGGCAATGAAAAGCTGCGGATAGATGGTGTTGAAGTGTGGCCATGGCAGCAGGCATTGCAGGAGATTGGCCTTTGACAACTCCCTATTGGCCGCCACAAAGGTTGGCGATACTTGCGGGTGCGTTCACGCTGTATGACTATTAGTCTATGGATAAAAAGTTGAGTGAGCGGCATTTTGACGCGGTTAGTAAATGGAGTATGGTGGCTCAACAAGCGGCGAATGCCCTACCTATCCGCATTATCACTGAGCGACATGCAAAAGATTTTGCAGCGTCGGCTCTGATCCAAGGAACGATGCTCCCGTGTTCCAGTCAAGAAAGATAACCTGAGCATGCGGAAACTTCTTCTTAAACGCGATCGTCGACTGCTGCCTCTTCCGTCGTCCGGATTTCACTTCAATTCCGACAAGCTGACGACCATTATCAATGACGAAGTCGACCTCATGCTCGCCGTCACGCCAGTAAAAGAGCGGCTCACCTATGCGGAGTAAATGAGCACCGATGGCCGATTCAAAAACCCTGCCGCGCCACTCTGGATCAGAATCGAGCAGCTCAGGAGACGAAAATGCATGAATTAATGCTGGTGCCAGTGGAATGATCTTCGGGCTGGATGCCTTTTGCCTCACCACGTGCGCCGCATACTTCTCCAAGGTGGCAAGAAGGAAGCCTCCACTTAATACCTGTAAATAATGACTAATGGTCGCCGTATTACCGCGGTCCTGTAGCTGCCCAAGAAGTTTTTGATAGGAAATCTCCTGCGCAGGGTAGTGCATAGCGAGGGCAAAAAGCTGACGTAACAGCGCCGGTTTCTGGATGGTCACTGCGGTCTGCAAGTCGCGACTGAGCACTGGCTCGATGATGCTGTCGCGCATGATGCTTTGCCAGCGCGCAATATCACCGATGTAAGGTGCTGCACTGGGATAGCCGCCAAACTTCAGATACTGGATTACATCCCAGCCGAATAGTTTCCGAGTCTCATCTAGGTCCCAATGGGGACAGCGGATGAGCTCATAACGTCCCGCCAAACTTTCTGACAGACCATTCTGAAGCTTTAAACTAGCTGAGCCAGACAAAATAACTCTTAGTTTATTCTTGTGCCGATCACGATCAAAAAGCTTTTTGATCACCTCTGCCCAATTCTCGACCTTTTGAATCTCGTCCAGAGTCAGCAAGCACACACCAGGTTGCTCCAGAGCCCGCTGCCAGTGAAAGGCGATCCACTCACGATTGGGCGGGTTCAATTGGTCGGCCGATTCCGTGATCTTGGAACCCGTCCAAGCAGCCGCGATCTGCTCGATGACCGTGGATTTACCGACCTGCCTCGGACCAATTAGCACCTGGACAAAAGGCAGCTGATCTTCACTCAGTCGCTGCTGCAGAACACTGAAGAAAAATCTTTTATAATCGAACACTTAGTAGATATCTCCCAAATTTGGTAGATTCATCTCCTAAATTTGGGAGATATATCTCACAATAATCCATTCGACTGATAAAGTCAATGAAATCAGTGCCAAACGCCCTCAGGATACGGCGGAGTTACCACACGCTGAGTTGAACTTTACGCGGGCATAAACTTCCTGAGTTTACGTTGCAGACTCTGCCGGTGCAGCCCTAGTCGCCGCGCTGCCTGAGAGATATTGCCGTCGCAGTCTGTGAGCACAGACTCGATATATTCGCGCTCGTGACGCGCCAGTGAGGACGCTGGCGCACTCGGGGAATCTGCTAGGTCTTGATCGAGTCCGAGCAACGCTGCTTCAATACTAGTCACACTAGCGGGCTTGGTGAGGTAATTCACGGCGCCAAGTTTCATTGCCTTGATTGCGGTCGCAATGCTGCCAAAACCGGTAAGCACCACGATACGACAGCGGGGCCTGAGGGCGTGGAGGCGCTTTACCAAGTCCAGTCCGCTGTCAGCTCCCAAGCGCAGATCGATCACGGCACAGTCAAAGCGGTAGGTCGCCACGGCCTCAAACTGAGCTAGCGATCTGACCCTGATCGTATTGTAGCCTCGGTCGGTGAATTCAAGTTCGAGAGTTTCACCAAAGTGCAGATCATCTTCGGCAATCAATAATTGGATTTCTAACTTTTCTTCCATGATCACACTCTTTGCTCGGAGGGAAATGTCATCGTCACCACGGTGCCACCGCGCTCCCTATCACGCACGAGTAGAGCTCCGCCAAGAGCATCCATCAGAGCATTAGCAGTATATAAGCCGAGCCCAGTGCCCGTCGCATGGGTAGAGACAAAAGGCTCCCCGACTCGCTCGCGGACAAAGCTGGGCATACCGCAGCCACGGTCAGCTACTTCAATCACTGCCCGACCGCCGTCCACGGAAAGCGTCACGTCAATGTCCGGCGTCGCAGTAGTCGCAGACTCCCGGGCATTGTCCAGCAGATCGATGAGTGACCGAGCCAGTGACATACGCGGCACACAAGATACAAGCGATGCACACTGCTCAGATGACTGGAAGTCAAGATTCACATCTACCGGACTGTGTTTAAGCCAAGTATCGCAGAGGCTGCGAACAAACTCACTCAGCTCCACGTGCTCTAAGTGCACAGTACCAGCCTGCAGCTCGGATCCAAATAATCCTCGCATCACGGACTCACACTGGTTAATGGCTGCCATAGCTGCCGCAAGATCACTCTCTTGGCTGCCCGCCTTTAGCGCCGAACGTTCTAGACGCTCGAGGCGCATTTTTGCCGTATTTAATGGTGTGGCGAATTCATGAGTAAAACTGGCAGCCATGGCGCCCAGTGCTTTAAGGTGATCGCTGCGCTGACGATGCTGGCGCGCCTTTTCCAAATCTAGGCGCAGACTCACCAACGTCGACGACAGCCAAGTAGTGATGCCCCAGATGACGAGCACAGCAAGAATCTGAGCCACTAAACTTACGGTGTGTGGCAGCGGTCGACCATGCATCCCGTGAAATGCAGGCTGGGACTGCAAACAGTACAATGCCAGCGATAGGCAAATGGCCAGCAGGTAAACTAAACTTCGCTTACCTGCTAATAACAAAGGACCTAGGGCTGCATGCATATAAATCAAAGCGCTTAGTGGATTAGCACACCCCTGCGTCAGCGTTAACGTCACTCCCAGGGCGACAAGATCCACGATCATCTGAAAGAGCAATGGAAGTCTTGCGCCAATTTGGGTTTCGCTGACTAGGAGGTTAAAACTCGCCAGCAATCCAATAATCCACAAATACGTGGCAACGTCTTGCTGAGCGATGAGCCCGTAATACAAAAAAGGAAAGAGGCCGCCCAACTGGGCACAAATAAATGCCCACCTAAGCCTAGCCAGCCAAATTACCTTGGTTTGGCTCTCTCCGGCCGAGCTGCCGCCGGCGCCTGAGTTAAAAAGTGGAATAGTTCTAGATACTTGCATAGATATCGCTAGGCCTGCAACAATTTGCTGCATTGTTCATCTGACACCGCAAACCTTAAACTTAAGAACATGGTAGCAAGCTTCGCTGGCCATTTTAATCAAAACGTTCATTCCATAACTCAATGATCATCTGAAAATGCCTCAGGGAGTGTTCTGCAGTGGTCTTTAAGAAATTGATTTTATTATGCTTACTTGGATTTGGCAGCGCGCACTGCGGCAGTAAGGCCAGTGCCGACCCAGGCATGAATATCGATGGATCATCGAAGGAGGCCGTTTACGTGGCGAAACTGGACTGGCAAACGCAGCTAAAATCAGAAACCTCGCTAACAGCCAAGCTGAGCTTCACAGGCACAGACGGTAGCGCGGCCCAGACCGTCGAAAACATCGTCTTTACTCCGTGGATGCCAACCATGGGCCACGGCACATCTACCGTGAATCAGAAAATTTCTTTGGTCCCAGGTACCACCAATTCCTACCTCGTCGAGGGGATTTACTTCATTATGGGCGGGGACTGGGAAATCAGACTGACAGCGACCGTCAATGGCCGCAAAGATAGCGCCAGCCTACCAGTATATCTTCCATGACCAAGCCAGGCCCCAGGCGACATACAGCCGCCCGAATCATCCTCACCACGTGGCTGGGGATGGCTGGGTTCTTTTGTATAAACCTACCCTTAGCATATGCCTGCGCTTCTTGCGGGAGCGGTGGTGACGACCCGCTCATACTTTATCCAAACGAATCGGATAAAATACTCGTCGCCGCTGCGCGCACTGCAGGACTTCGCAATATCGACATGAACGGATCCGAAGCTACTGCCGGCGGACCGACCGAGCGGCATGCTTTCACGCTCGCCTACGGGCGCAGTTTCTCAATGCGGTCGTTTGCCACGCTAACTTTACCTATGCTTAGCAACGCACGCGAAGGCACCGCAAAAACTGCCGTGGGTGACCCGTCATTTGCCACCCGCTACACTCTGCACATGGCATCGTTGCTTGAGCCCTGGGTGCCGCAGGTTCAAATACTCGCGGGTTTCAAACCTGGACTCGCCAGGTCCATTCAGGAAACCCAGGATCCCAAGAGCCTCCTAGATGTTTTTGGGACGGGATTCTCTGAGATGCGCGCCGGTCTCGACTTATGGTTGGCGCAGTTTGACCAAAAAGTCGGCATGGCTCAGACCTTCAGCTTTCCACTACCCAGCAAGTTTGATGGCACCACGTATACTCCTGGCATCATCTCGCGCTCAACGCTAACGCTTGGCTACCAATGGCTGCACGATGCGAAGACGTTGGTTGGTATAAATCGGGAGCAAAGGGGGGAACTCCGTGCCGCTGGCACGGCTATACCCAACTCCGATCAACTAAACTATTCTGTATTCACCACTCAAGACTGGCTGCCAGATGAAAACTCCATGTTTAGGCTGACACTATCGCAGCAAGCTGCTTTCGGGAAAAACAAAAACACAGCCCGCAGCAGTACCGTTACAGTTGTTTACCAACGTTCCTTAAGGAGTTAAGGCATGAGTGACAAAGCGCCAACAATCAAACCATCGGCAACTCTCGCAGCAGCTGCCATGGCCGGCCTACTGGGCGCGGGGGCATCTGCCTGCGGCAAGCTGCCGCTTTCAAAAGACAAGAAGGATGACCAGGCGGCCACGACTGCGACCGCGACAACATCCGCAGATCCCAAAGTCACGTCGAAGAAAAATGTACCAGACATGACGTTTGCGCTGTTTGCAGAACAATGCAAAGGGCGGAGCGGCTTGGTGGAAACCCATGCTGCTTGCGGCGGAGCTGGCAGATGTAAAGGCATGTCGTTCAATAAATGGAGTAAGGACGTTATCGAACACACGTGCAAGGGTGGCAACACCTGCGCCGGCATGAGCTGCATCGATACGCCGGCCGACACCAATCTGACGGGTGAAGCCCTGTACCAAAAGTCATGCAGTGGCTGTCACGAAGGGATGACTGGCGAACAGGCTGATGGCACCAAGTTTAAAGTCTTCTACCCCAAGGGCGGAGACGCAACAAAAGCTGTAGCCGACTTCAGTAATCGCTCTGAACTCACCCATGTCTCGATAGTTGCATTTGGTACTCAGGGAACAAATCCAAGCGGCTACGAATACTCTAATATGCCAGCTTACTATTCTAAATATTCTCGCGCCGAGATTGAGCGTGTTGTCACCTACGTGCGCACGCTAACTCCAACCGCTGAAGAATACCAAATCTTAAGCGAGCCATGATGTTACCGCGCGATGCTCTCGGACTAGGACTGCGGATCCCCTATTACGACTATGTCTTTGAGCATTGGCCGGACGTCGACTATTTCGAAATAATCAGTGAAAACTTCCTCGGGCCAGCTGTACCACCTAGGCAGAAGCTGGCCCGTATTCGCGAGCGTTATCCCGTGGTATTGCACGGCGTCGGCCTAAATCTACTCAGCCATGAAGCAATAGATGAGCGTTATCTTGACGACCTCTGTCGCTTGGCGGATGCAATGGACGCGCCATTTTTCAGCGATCATTTATGTTGGTCGGGCGCCCACGGCATGAATCACCATGATCTGTTGCCGACACCGTTTAGGCCTGAACTAGTGGAATATGTGGCGGAACGCATCGACTATGTCCAGCGCCGTGTTGGGCGTCCATTTGCCATCGAAAACTTATCGAGTTATGTCACGTTTCAGACATCGACGATGAGCGAATGGGAATTTTACAGCGCTGTGGTGAGAGAGTCGGGCAGTTGGTACATGCTAGATATAAACAATATCTATGTATCCAGTCAAAACCATGGCTTTGATCCATTAGAGTATCTAAGAGCCATTGATTTCGCTCGGGTGCAGCAGGTTCACATCGCCGGTCACGAGCGTCAGGCGGACGGCTTAATTATTGACACGCACGATCATCCGGTCGCTGATGCCGTTTGGCAGCTATATCGCCAAACCTGGGCGATGAGTGGCGGCTTCCCTACACTTTTAGAGTGGGATGACCGCATACCGCCGATGCCTGTGGTTTTGGCCGAGCTGGACAAAGCACGCAGGGTGCGCGATGGACAGACTTATGAGTAGCGACCAAACTACAACTTGGCTGAGTGATTTTCAAAAAGAGTTTACTCAGGTGCTGCGCAGTCCGCTTGACCTAAGCAGTGGCATGATGCGCGCCGATACAGAAAAATACCCTCGCAAACTTAGTCAGCAGATAATGACAGAAATCCCAGGTGCCGCGAACCGCGGCCTCAGCGTCTATAACCGGCAATATTGGTTTCGGCTTTTCGGAGCTTTGCAGAGTGAATTTCCACTGGTGTCGCGTCTGCTGGGGTACTGGCGATTTAATGGCCTTGCCATGCGCTTTCTTAGTGAGCATCCGCCACAGGACGTTGAGTTACATAGGATTGGGCGTGGATTTTGTGCATGGCTCGCACAAGAATGGCTCGCACGAGAATTGCCTGCTAAGTCAGCCATTCCCAAAATTGCGCTAATCCAGGCGGCACATATCGATGAGGAATGGTCGCGCATTTTTCTGGCCCCTGAACAGCCGCGATGGCATCCAAGTCCTGATGACGCCGCGCAACTGCTGAATCTCAAGTTCACACCGACTGCCACACTCGCCATCATCGAACAACAGTGGCCATTGTTGGCGCTACGGTCGCAGCTTTCGAACTATCCGGGCGAGGGTGCCATCCCCCTACCCTCTAGCCTAGCGCAGCTCGAGCACTGGGCCTTGCTACGTACAGATGAAGGCATAGGTGAGCTGCTACTTGCCCCGAGGCAAGCCCGCCTCTATCACCTGATGAGCAATCATACTCTTGGCGAGGCTCTAGCCACACTAGAGCAGGAATGCTCCGACGTGCCGCCGGAGCAACTTCAACGGGAGATTGCAAGCTGGACCCAGCAAAGTGTCGAGTTGGGTTTTTGGGCTAAAGCAAACATCTAGATACAGCTGATTTTAGCCATTCCCGTCTATGGCCAGATCGGTCCATGATAGGGCCAGGTAGTTTTGCGGGCGCGCAGCATCCACTAATCTGGCAGAGGAAAAACATGGAACGTCGTCAATTGATCTTCGGTAGTATAGCCACAGTAGCGGCTTCGGCCTCTCTTAATCACCTCGGCAATTTACTCGGCAGCGGCGAAGCCTTTGCCAGCACAAATAACGACAAGTTACTTGCAACTACGGCCAAGTGCATCACGACCGGACTACAATGCATCAATCTTTGTCGCAAAGAGTTGGCCAAGGGTGACAAGGCTATGGCCGAGTGCTTAAGCACTGTCACCGACATGCTTGCAGCATGCGAAGCTCTGCAAAAACTCGCTGCTAATGAGTCGCCGCATGTTACCGCCATGGCTAAAGTTTGCCAGAAGGCCTTACAAGACTGCGCTAAATCCTGCGAACCACACGCCAAGCATATGAGCGAGTGCCGCGCCTGTATGGACGCCTGTAGA
>Ga0315274_10001577_pt1 | contig 34982 bp, 33 predicted proteins | sample YL17G02_20_MG_FD_203700 | JGI IMG/M metagenome (GOLD analysis project Ga0315274, IMG submission 203700) | Sediment microbial communities from Yellowstone Lake, YNP, Wyoming, USA - YL17G02_20 | ecosystem: Environmental > Aquatic > Freshwater > Lake > Sediment | place: USA: Wyoming | collected...
GTCTGGCTGGCGTTTGGATGCACTCTACTGAGACTATCTTAGGAGGTGGCTCCCTTATTGCAGCCGGACATGCATTTGGATGGTCAAAGGTTAATAGCAGCCTGGATCTAACGACCGAGGAAAAGCTTTAAATACGATGAGAGTCGGCGCATTGGCTGCAGCAGTTGCGGTATTTAGCACAACTGCGCTGGCTCGCTTCATAGAGGCGGATGCCGATCGTATCGATCGTGAGGAGAGCTTAAGCAGCCATAGCCTTCTGGATCAGATGAGCTACCGCTTTCCTCTATTATATGAGCAATTATGGGATCGCGCAGATAGTGGATTTCGTGCTTACGGTGGGAGCTACAATGCGCGACGCTTTGATTATCGCGAAGACATAAAAGTTCAGTCGCCGCTTCATGAGAATTCTGGATGTGCCGTCTTCCAATACCGTCGCGAAGATCTGATAGAACAACGTACAGAACACTTTTTACAGCTATGGGTACAACCTAGCGCGACGTGGCTGCGGTGGAGTTTGCTCGGAGACGGGGGCTCTTATAAAGAGTACGGCGACCTTGGAGGCGCTGTTGCACTTTGGAATTCACCGTCGCAGTGGCTAGAGTTTCGTTACTGGTCTGTCGATCACTACTATCAAGATAAGCGTTCGGATCTGATCGATCAGCGTCTAGGACGACCGATATCGCGCGAGATTAGAGGATTTTGGATCGATCAACATTGGAGTGCGCGTTTCAACTTAGGTAACGACGTTCCGTTTACCTGGATCCGCAAAAGCCACGGCTATGTTTACGATTATTCACGAACATTCGCAGACTACAAAGTCAGTTACGAACTGAAATCTGGGATCCGGTTAGTTAGCGAGGGGCAAATGGAATGGAAGAAAGAAGCTAAAACCTGGGACAGCTTGCCCCTAATCTACAGTAAAAGTATGAAGCGCAATGTCGGCCAGTACCACGTCACACTGCAACGCCAAGCCGATGATTCATTTTCTGAAATTGGAATGGTTTATATTAAACGACATGCTGATTACACGTTTACGTCACCTGCAGGAGCTGATCCCAATGTTCTAGTTTCACTAGCTCCTGAAGCACCAAGCCCGAGTGTCGTCGATAGACAAGAAGTTGGCCTTCGCGCGACGAGATTCACTCAGCTTAGCGGCACGAGACAAAGTCTTGAATATGGAGCTTTCCTGCACTTAGTCGAAGCCCGGGAGGACAAAGGACACTGGTATCGCACAGAGGCAAAGACGTTGCTTGCGTGGGATTCAGCACTCAGCAGTAGCGCACATGCAATCGTCAATACCACTTGGAATGTGTCCCGATTGGCTCACAACTTTCCCTATGCCAGTAAAGACAAGCCATTTTGGCCTTGGGGCGGCGGGCAAATTGCTCTGATTGCTGTGTTTTGAATATGGTTGACGTCACCGTGACGGCGGACTTACCGTGAGGCTAAGCCAATGTTGTCAATCACCTGCGGAGCTCAAAATGGAAGCAACACCAAAACATGTATTAATCATCGGTGCAACAGGCGGTATCGGCCAGAACCTAGCCCAGAGACTACTCCAAAATAATCACCGCGTAGCCCTCGCAGCTAGGAACGAAGGACGCTTGGATGAGTTGGTGGCACGTATAGGTGGGGATGCGCTGCCGATCACAGGCGATTATGAAAGTATCGTCGATGCATCGGCCAAGGCTGCTAGCCTTTTGGGACGTTTAGACGCGGTGATCTGTTGTGCGGGTTCCCTGCTGCTGAAGCCGGCACATTTAACCCGCGAAGACGAGTTCGATGCCGTAATGAACGCCAGCGCGCGCACTGCATTTGCCACAGTCGCGGGAGCGGCGAAAGTCATGCAATCGGGCGGGGGCTCCATCGTGCTGATGAGCTCAGCCGCTGCGCGCATAGGGCTGGCGAATCACGAGGCGATTGCTGCAGCAAAAGGAGCAGTGATTGGGCTGACCTTGTCGGCTGCCGCAACCTATGGCTCCAAGGGTATACGGGTCAACTGCATCGCCCCTGGTTTAGTCGCCACCCCGCTAACAGAGCGCATCACTAGCTCTGAGGTGTCACGCAAAGCCTCTGTGGCAATGCACGCTCTCGGCCGACTTGGCGAGTCAGAGGATATTGCCGCGATGGCCGAATTCTTACTGGTCGGGCCTTCCAGCTGGATGACCGGACAAGTGATTGGCGTCGACGGTGGCCTAGGCACAGTGCGAGCTCGCGGCTGACCTTTAAGCTCCGGACCTAAGGACACCAGCGTCGTCTAGGCCCTCGACCGCCTCGTTTCGCCATGCGGCGTAATCTAGCGGGTAGCGGTCGGGCTTAGCAATTACAAGTACACTTTGATAGAGCTGCACGGCTTTTTGCTCGTCACCATCGTCGGCGGCAATGTGCGCCATAATTAGCATATTTGCTGGATTTTGCGGATCTTGAGCAAAAGCTTTGCGGGCGTATTCAGCGGCTTTCTTTTTCGAACCGACCGAGATAAACCGCGGCGCGTTTAGATAGATGCTAGCTAGAGCACGGTTAGCCGCTCCGGCCTCATAGGAGGGGTGCTTCTCACTGACTGCAATCAAACGCTTTTCAATTTTCTCCATGAGGCGCAGGGCACCAAGATTGCGCTGAACACTAGCCATGCCACCAGCATTAGCTGCCCAGATTAGTGCAGCCTCAGGCTCATTGACGTCTGCTGCAAAGGGTTCTAAAAGCTTTACACCGCGTTCATAAGCGGCAAGCTTCTCCTCATCCGTATTGCCATATCGCCCAATAAAGTAAGACAGACGGGCTTGTTCAATTAGACTCGGCCGACTTTTATCATGTTTCGCTACTAAAGAGTCCAGCTTCGCTTTGGCGCTGTCAGCAATGGCGAGACGCTCTTGACTAGGTACAACCACCGCTTCCACTGGATGGGTCGCGGTTGCCGCAGCTAGGGTGCTAGCTGCGGATATTAGAAATGCGACACAAGCCGCTAACGCTTTATTTTTCATCCCGAGTCTCCTTTTCCAGTCTAACCATAATTTTTTAGGGCGAAATCTCTATTTTTGCAAGCACAAGGTGGGACCTCGCTATGAGACCTCTAGCGCCCGTCCCTTCCAGGCCAGGTCACCTTTGCTAGTATAAAAAGCGGATTCGCAGAGGACACCAAGCGCAAGCAGGATACCAAAGGGAAATAAAACCAACGCTCGCCAGGGAGTTTTGAAAGTCAGTCGCTGCGAGCAAAGGAGCACCGTATTCAGCATAAAAACACCAAATATCGTCACCCAATCGTTTTGAAGGATCGCCAATAACGGGGCAAATAGTAACAGCAAGATGAGAGGCATCATAATCAGGAGAGCTAGCTGCGAGCCACCAAACAAGACAAATAGGTTCTTACGAAAGCCCTGTCTGGCCTCGGCCCAGCTTTGATACATTTGTACGCAAATCTCTCCGGCTGCACATGCTGGCACTAGCTTATGGCCCACTTTTTTCACCAGCCGTCCCAGCTCGACATCCTCGATCAGTGAAGCACGGACTGCAGCATGGCCACCAACTAAGTCATAGGTCTCACGCTGCCAGGCAAACCACTGACCATTGCCAGTCGCAAGTCCTGGAGAGCGCAAACGCGGCACCAGCCAAAGCGGCAGTGAGATCAGGATCAGGAACTGAGTCACGACAGCCACGAGTGCCTGCACCAATGGGGACCCCCCTAACTGCCGCGGTAACAGGGTAAGCGCTCCAGCTTGGTAGGCCAAAAGCGAGCCGACCGTGCTCTTTACGACCCGCGGGCCCACTACAACATCGGCGTCGCAGAAAACGAGCATCTCGCCGCGTGCGTATTTGACCAGCTCCTGGCATGTCCGCGCTTTACCCGTCCACCCTGGCGCAGGAGGCGTCGTCAACCGAATCAGTTTAAGCCGATCACCGACCTGCGCCTGCATGGACTGAACTAAGTCACCGGTACCATCTGTGGACTGATCGTCACCAACGATGACCTCAAACGCCTGATATTCATTAGCTAGCAACGCAGTCAAACAGGACTCTATTTGATGAGCCTCATTGCGTGCGGGCACAATCACACTGACGAATGGACTGCCGCTGCTCGCGTCAAAATTAGAGTCGAACCAGATACCTCCGCGGGCAAGGCGCGGAGCAGCCAAAGCATTAAACAAAGCAATAAAGCAAAACAAGGCTAAAAGCCCAATACTAAAACAAACTAACATGAGTCATAGCCTCACCAGACTGAGCTAAGAATATATGCTCGCCCTTTGCCTTCAACTGATTCAATAAAGCGTCCAGCACCTGCGTCAGCTCTGCCTCAACCCGCCCGACATCCAGCTGCCCGCTGATATGTTCTATTGGCTTACCTAGGGTTAGGAATGCTTGTGGCCGCCTCTCACACATCGGCTCGATGTGAATTCCGATCGGCAAGAGTACCACTGGGGCCATGGCACCAGCCACGCCACGCAATCCATCGGAAAATCCCAGCGGCCGGGTAAAACTCGGTTTGATTTCCCCCTGCGGGAAAAAGCTGCAGAGAAAACCAGATGTTTCTGGACTATTTTTAAGCCTTACCAAGCGACGCAAGAGCTGGCGAATGGAGCTAGTACTACCGGGAGTAATAGGAAGCATGCCAATCACTCTAAACCAAAAGGTCTGATAAAATTCTCTCGCCAACATGACCGAATAAAGCCGCTGCTTAGGCGCGAGTAGCCTATGGATCCGGAATAAGAAGAATCCGTCCCACCAGCTGGTATGATTCGCCACAAATATGATGCGCGTACCTTCTGGAACTTTGGGCAAAGTTCCCAGGAGATGCACAGCGGAGAAATCGCGACGCATCGTCCTGAAGATGAACCAGTCAAAAACAGCCCGCGCCCAAGGCATGTATTTGCCGATACGGGCGTCGGGGATTGGCTTGCTCATACTTAGGCTGGCGACCTGGATGACGCCTCAGCGAGATCTTGACGGATACTCATCCGCGGCAGAGCCCTCCAGCCTACCCAACGGCCGATCCGTACCAACATCCAGCCCATGGCCAGTGTCAAGCCCAGTGGAGCCCAAGCGCCGACTGCAGCCAGTAGACCCAACGGCAGGATTAAGTTCGTTGCGTATAAAGCAAGGAAGAAGCGAATCGGTACATGCTTAGCGCGGACAGATCCGAAGCCCCACTCGAATACCATCATGATGGCGAGGCCTGTTACAGCCCACCCGAAGATGTTGACGGCAGGCATGCCGTAGTAGCTGCCTTCTTGCTCCCAAATCCAAAACGGAGTGGTCTTGCTCATCGCCGGATCAAGGGTGACGTCCCAAAGTAGCAAAACGGCAGTGGCTAGTAAGCAGCGGATGAGCGCCGCGGGAAAGCGAGCGATCGTGCCGCTTGGCCCGAGCAGACCGACAGTTAAGCGGTAGGAGGCAAAGCCCATAAAAAACCAGCTCATCGGAATCAACCATGGCACCTTGCCGAGGAGTTTGAAGCCGAGCAGGTCAGTGTATTCATAATGACCGAAGGGCAGTCCCCAACTGGTGCCAGAAAATTCGCTGAAAAAAGACAGGGCGTACACGCCAACAAATGCCTTGATCCAATGCGTCTTCGTCCGTGCCGCCAAAAGCGCCGCGGTAGCCAGAAAGCCGGTAAGGATCTGAGCCTGGGCGAATGCCTTGTAAGAATAGGGATATAGCTGCATAGCCCAATCAAATTTGGCCAACAGTTCTGGATTCAGTGTGAAAAACTTGAAGCCAAACACTGAGATCAAAGCGATCACGGCGGACGCTATGAGCAGCCAATTGGCTACTTTGGCTAATGCGGCATTCGAATGAGAGGGAGTTAACTGTGTCATTTCTTCGCCCGTAATTGAAACGTTAGTGCCGCTATTTCAAACTTAATGCCCCGCGTAAGTGGCGAGATAGTCATCGATGCGACCTTTAATTGCGTCATCTATCCAAACCCTACCTAGGACTTCACGTCCGTGCAAGCGCTGTACGACTTCTGTGACTGTGACCAAACTGGCTGTCGGCACGCCCCAGATCTCAGCCGCTTCCACTAAAGCGGAACGCTGGCCGCTGCCGCGCTCCTGACGGTCCACCCCGACAACTAGGCCAACCACGTCGACCTTGAACGATTCGAGTAGCGGACGCATATCCCGAAAGCTCGTGCCCCCAGTGATAACGTCCTCAATTAAAACCACCTTCTCGCCGCCCTTGTAACTGCGACCGACCAATACCCCACCCTCGCCGTGATCTTTAGCCTCTTTACGATTGAAGGTGTAGGAAATGTCCCGGCCGAGTCGCCGGCTGAGCTGAAAGGCCGTCATGACCGCTAGCGGTATGCCCTTGTAGGCAGGGCCGAAGAGGTTCTCTACCTGAGAGCCAAATCGCTCCGCAATCACCTCGGCGTAGAGATCCGCCACGCCACCTAAGGCGACGCCGGAATCAAAGTACCCTGTATTAAAAAAGTAGGGTGATAACCGCCCGGATTTAGTCTTAAATTCACCAAATCGCAGGGCTCCACTGCGGAGCAGCAGTTCGATATAGCGGTCCTTAACCATGCCCGATAATCCTGAGTCAAAGAGGTCCGAAAACCTTTAACTGACTACCAGAGATCCAGCCCTTCTTACCATCGGAGAGTTGAATCCGGTAAAATCCACCGGCGGCGACCTCGGTCACCAAGGCCGGAGCCCCCTCCTGGAGTTCAAAAACGACCGCATTCAATGTTCCAGGCCCGGAATACACCTTTGCCTTGGCCAGCTCGACCGCTCCCCAGCGCTCATTGTCCTGCCCTTTGGCAGCCAGGCTCAACAACACAATGCCAGGCACTAAGACAGTTGCCCCGGCATACCACCGCCACTTGCTCCATGCGGGTATTAACAAGACCGCGGTCATCGCTATGCCCCAAAAAGCACATATCAGCACTGCAACCCACGCCAGCTCTTTCATGGTGAGACGATCGATCCAAAAACCAACCCGGTTCACCCAGCTCTTTGGCAGTTCAGGTTCTAGCTTGTCGCGAATGGTCCCGAGTACGAATTTTAAGTTTGCTGCCGTATCAGGGTCCCTTGGCAAGTACCGGCGAGCACCTAAGAAGGCAGCTACCGCATCGCCGCGCTGCCCGGCACGGTAATAAGCCATACCTAAGTTGTAGTAGAGGTGACCGTTCACCACACCGGCCTTAATCAACTGTTCGTAATTACTGATTGCAGCCGCGTAATCACCCTTATCAAAGGCCTGCTCGGCTGCTGTTGCGTGTTGGTCCTCCTCACTGGCTGTTGCCAGTCCGGAGATGGCAAAACTCAGGGATAAGCAAAAACTCGCAATAAGATTAAATATAGTAGTGTTTTTCATGCCTTCTCCAAGCCTACGATGACTTTGTCAAGGGTGGCCAAAAGCTCGTTGGCGTGCTCCGGTGCCGGTGCCTTGCCGCCGAACTCGAGCCGCTCAAGCCCTTCAACCACGTTGCTGAGGCTACTTCTTGTTTCGACGTCGGCACCAAGCTTGTCTAGTATGCTTTCAATCTCACGAGCCGTAAGCGATCCGCCCTGTGTGCCGAGCCGGTCACCCAGATAAGTGCGCAACACTTTGTGCGCCTCTGCTAAAGCTGAAGTAACATGACCAGCGGCAAGATCGACTTGCACCTTACTCATCCCGTCACGGTAACTACGGTAGGCACGGGAGCGACGTTGAGCTAGTGGGTCTTGTTCTCTATTACGAAAAATAAATAGACCTAAAGCTAGCAAAGCACTTGCTAGTGGGGAAGTAGCGACGAGGCCAAAGATTATTTCGTCTGAACTGGTTATGGTTTGTTGTGAGGATAAATTAGTACCGCGGTGCAGGTCCACAAGATCGTTGCCGATGGCCTTCACGTCTTCTTTGGCTACTGCCGCAGGTAAGGTTGGACCCGCTGGTGCTGGATGTTGTTCGGCCTGGGCTGGATCGACAATCAACCGGCCGAGATCCGCTTTGAGTGTTACGTATTGATTCAGCTTCGGATTGAACGATGGCACTTCGATAGCACCGAGATCGTATTGACCGGCCCGACTCGGCACGACAGCGTACTTGTAAACCTTTTTCGAGACGATGCCGTTTTCGGCGGTGATCTGTTCTAGGTACTCAGGTTTATCAGGATAGACTTTACCAATATTAGTTAAGGTAGGGCCTATGTCGCCCAAGGTATCGGTTAGGCCGTTACCTTCGATAGTAATGGTTATGGTAACTGTGTCCCCAGCAGCGATTTTGGCTTTGCTTAGATTAGCGTCGAGATGAAAGAGTCCGACTAGCCCGCCGAAATTCCGCGGTTTACCCGCATCAGGCAGCGGTTTGACTTGAAAGCGCTGAGGCTCGCTGGCAACTGTGACTGCGCGCTCCTCGGTAAAGTTCAGGTCAAAATTAAACACCCCTCCACCAAATTTATCGAAGAACTTGTCCAACGGATTATTTTGTTTAGTCCAAACGAGGACGCGAGCCTCAATAGAATACGGCGGCAAATCCAAGTTACCAGCCTTGGTCGGCACCACTAACTCTTTCAGCTCAATAACCCCGTAGCGCTGACCATTGACCACCTTTTGGTAACGCTTCTCACCATCGATATTGAACCGGCGAAAGTCTGCCGATGACTGACTCACCCGCTGGCCACCGTTTAAATTACCACGGTGATACAGCCGCATCGTGCAAGTCACCTGCTGACCTATGTATACGGAGGTTGCGTCGCACTCACGCTCAATAAACACTCCTGTACCTTCAGCGGCACCGCCGCTTGCGCCTTTTGCACCAGCATTCGCATTGGGATTAGCCGTGCCGCCGCGCTGGGCCTGCGCCCCACCACCCTGTGCGCCAGCAGCACGGACTTTCAGCTTGAGTGGCAATGTCGCAACCTTTTGCCCATCCAACTCGGCCGTGATGCTCGGGATGGTAAAGTCTCCAGCCCGTTCCGGCAGCACGAGCACAGTGAGTTGCAACTGCGAGGTGCTTTGGCCGTTGACGATGCTCATCGACTGCGAGACACCTTGCTGTTGGAATTGCAGTCCATCCACATTCGGAATGACTGGATCACTGCGTTTACTACCTTCCAGCATAACTGTTAGGACGAAGGTATCGCCCAAGGCCCCGTCGGTGGGACTAAGTTCCGCGCTTATAGAACCAGCCAAAGCAAGCGGCGCCTGCATTAAAGCCAAGAAGACCAAGCACTTCGTTAAGATCTTTGTCATGACTCACCAATCCTTATCTTTGTGCCGGGGCGGATTTTTGTCCTTTGGTGCGTAAAGGAATTTTTTAGGATTGTCGTCTACAGCACGCAGAACTTTTTCGGCCTCCTCGGGAGACATCTGCTGCGGCTGTAACTCACCCTGCGCACCACTGTTAGACTGCTTCTGATCTTGCTTATCCTGCTTGTCCTGCTGATCCTGCTGATCCGCGCCGCCCTGACCGGCACCACCAGATCCCTCGTCTTGAGGCTGCTGATTACCGTCTTTTTCAGGCTGCTTGTCCTGACCCTTATCTTTTTCATCTTTATTCTTGTCTTTATCTTGCCCCTGATCGCCGCCACTCGGTTGTTGATCGGGCTTATCTTTTGATGGGTCCTTTTTACTCGGATCTTGATCACCACCGCCTTTTTGATCTTTGCTCTGATCCTTATTCTGATCTTGAGGCTTCTGCTCCGGCTGACCACCCTGCGGCTGTTGATTCTGCTGATCTTGTTTATTTGATTGATTCTGATCCTGCTGACCCTGAGGTGGCGGCTGGTTGTTCTGCTGCTGTTGATCGGGATTATTTTGGTTATGGTCAGTTTTGGGCTGATCTTTTTGCTTATCCTGTTGGTCCTTCAGTTTTTTAACGTATTCCAAATTCTCGCGTGCTTGCTGATCTTTAGGGTCCAAGGCTAAGGCATTTTCATAGGCCTTGATCGCTTCATCCAGTTTGCCAAGCTGCACTTGAGTGTTACCTAGATTGAAGAGCGAGGTTTCTGCCAACACTTGATCGGTAGAATCTCCAGCGGCGGCAAAGCCTCTGGCGGCGGCGGCAAAATCCCCTTTTCGGTAGCGCTCTACGGACTGATTGTAGACCTCGGCAAGAGAGCCAGCCAGTGCTGGTGGCGCTGAGGCTGACAGGCCCAAACCGACCAACAGCAAGGCTGTCAACCGCACGTCATGTAAACAAAATTCTGCGACCAATAAAAGGATCGCCAACCCGACAAACCACTGAAAGCGCTCGAACCACAACTTTTCCCGTGTAGCCTGATATTCGCGCTGCGCGACTTGCTGACGAATCCCGCTCACGTAGATGCGCTCGAGGTCGCCACCACCCGCTTCCGAACGGGCGAAGACTCCCCCACTACTGGCCGCCAATCGACTCAGCGCCTTTTCATTGGGCCTAGTCACAACCATGTTGCCAGCCGCATCTTTTTTAAAGCCACCGTTGGGATCCGGAATCGGCGCTCCGTCCGGCGTACCGATGCCAAGCGCGTAAATCTTGACGCCTTTATCTTTGGCGGCGGCCGCAGCCTTCTCGGCATCCGGTTCCTGATCTTCGCCATCGGTGATCAAAATGATCGCCCGCCCTTCAGTCCCACCCGGACTGCCGTCAAATAAGGCTTTCATCGAGGTGTTGATCGCACCTTTTAGGTCGGTCCCCTGGAGCGGAATCAAATCTGGACCGAGGAAGCCCACAAACATCCGCATCGCTGCGTAATCTTCCGTGAGTGGACACTCGACAAAAGCATCACCGGCAAATGCCACGAGGCCGATGCGGTCGCCCTTCAGTACCGGCAATAGATCTAGAATCTCATGCTTGGCACGCTCGATCCGACTGGGATTAACGTCCTGGGCCAGCATACTCTGAGAAACATCGACGGCAATGATGATATCGCTGCCGTGGCGCTTGACGTCGGTCCAGGCAAACCCCCAACGAGGGCGCGCCAAAGCAATGATCAGGACTGCAAGTGTTAGAATGAGCAGAGTCACTTTAACCACGGTTCGTGCTGGACGTAGGTCCACTCCGGATGCCGCAGCGTTTCTGCCAATGACAAGGGCTAAGCGCTGGCGACGCCGACGCTCACCGCGCCAAAGCACCCACAAGGCCAGGGGCAGCAGCCATAACAAAGCCAGTAACTCAGGTCGCGCTAACGTCATGATGGCAACCTCCGTAGCCGACTCAGACCCAGTAGTAGCTCGATGATTAAACAAACCAAAGCGATCGCTACCAAACTGGTGAAGAGGTCTTCATAATTGGCAAAGCTATCGATCTTAACTTTGGTTTTTTCCAGCTTATCGATAGTGTCGTAAACCTTGATCAACGTTTCCGTGTTGGTGGCACGAAAATACTTGCCACCGGTGGTCTTGGCGATCTCTTCTAGGCTCTTCTCGTCGATATCAAAGCCCTGACCAGCATTACCCGGTTGAGGCGGAGAGCCAACACCGATGGTGTAGGTCTTCACTCCAATCGAAGCTGCAGCTTGAGCCGCTGCTAGCGGATCAACTCGACCTGAATTATTGCCCCCATCGGTAAGCAGAATGGCGACCTTTGACTTGGCCTCTACTGACTTGAGGCGGTTTACCGCTGTCGCCAGACCATCGCCAATGGCAGTCGCCTCGCCAGCCATACCAATTTGAATGTGATCAATGAAACGCCCCAAAACCGCGTGATCCAAGGTCAGTGGCGCCTGCGTGAATGCCTCCGTGCCGAAAACTACCATGCCAATGCGGTCATCTGGCCTTTCGTTGATGAAGGCAGTAATGACTTTCTTGACCACCTCAAGCCGCGTCGGGCGCTCGCGCCCCCAGGTAAAGTCGCGGTTGTTCATACTCCCCGAGGTGTCGAGGATGATCACGATATCTAGCCCCTCAGCCGTGCGCTGAGTGTTGGAATTGCCCGACTGTGGCCTAGCCAAAGCAGTGGCCAGGGCTGCCACTGCTAAACAACGCAGTGCAAACGGCACATGCCGCAGCCGCGCCCAGCGCGACGGCGGCACCCCCCTAATCACACCCAAGCTAGGAAAACGCAGAGCCAACCGCCGATGCTGGTAAATCAACCAAAGCGGTATCAAGATCAACGCAGCTGCAAGCAGCCATGGATCAGCTAGACGCATAGTTAGCTCCCTCATTTGCGTCGGAGGCACCCTGGTGATTCTGCTCGTTTTGCTGGTGAATGCTGAGCGGAACTAAGGCGCGCAGCCAAGTCACGACGTGACCGTGCGCAGACAGGGCCTCGGCCGTGTCGGTCGGCGCTTTGGCAAATTTGATAAAATCAGCGCGTTCCAGAAAGCTTAATAACGCTTCCGTCTCGGTCGGTTTAAGCGGCAACTTCGCCCGCAGCGGTGCCTTAAGCTCCTGACAGGTCCGGTCAGTCGCAGGAATTTGGGTACGCCGTTCAATGGCCTCGCGAAGAATTAGGCTCAACTGAGCGAAATACTCTATCTGCGCCGCTTTGGTAAACGGTACCGGCGGCTGTGTGACTTGCAGTCGCTCTTGCAGCTCGTCCCACGGATCGCGCGGTGGCAGTGGCCGATTCGCTTGCCGCTTCTTCCACCACTTCCAAGCAGTAAATATAGCGATTAAAACACCGATGGCCACAAGCACAATCAGTGCAATCTGCCACCACGGCAGCGGCACAAAAATGGTACCGCGGATGTCGTGGGGAAGGCCGGCAGCAGCCGGACTACCACCAGGCGGGCCACCGCCAGGTGGTTGCAGAGCAGCCGCATTACCAATTGGACTTCCCCCCATGGGAGCGCCGACATTCGGATTCATCGGTAACGCCTCCGCTCACGCTCGCGCAGATAGCGAACGAGTGGCTCTGTGACTGATGCCACGGTATCAATGGCGAAGGTCCCGACGCCGGCCTTGCGCAGCTGCCCGAGTAGTTCCTTTTCCCGCGCGACGGCCGCCTTTTGATAGGCTGAGCGGACACGGGAATCACTGGTGTCCACTTCGACAAAGTCGCCTGTCTCGCTGTCCTGTAGCGCCACCATGCCGACGTCGGGCAACTCATGCTCACGCGGGTCACTGACGCGCACGGCCACCAAGTCGTGGCGCCGGGCTGCAAGACGCAGCTGCTTATCAAAGTCCGAGGCCCAGAAATCGGAAATCAGAAAGCACATGCTGCGTCTATTAGCATGCTGCAGCAAGGAGTCCAGGGCTCCACTGATATCAGTCCTGCGACCAGCACCCTTATGAGTGAGCACCGCACGAATGATATTCCAAACGTGACCGCGACCCTTTTTCGGCGGGATATATTGCTCCACGTGATCCGAGAAGACGATCAGTCCAACTTTATCGTTGTTGCGTATGGCCAGATACGCGAGCACAGCCGCCAACTCAGCGGCGACCTCCTGTTTGCGGCGCCCGCTAGACCCATAGGCCTGCGACGGGCTCACGTCCACCATCAGCATCAGGGTTAACTCGCGCTCTTCCCGCAGTACCTTGACGTATGGTTGGCTCATCCGAGCTGTGACGTTCCAATCAATCAACCGCACGTCATCACCAGGCACATACTCACGCACCTCGTCAAACTCCATGCCGCGTCCTTTAAACGCACTCAGGTAGTTGCCGGCGAGAGCCGTGGTAACTAAGTGCCCAGCTTTGAACTGGACCTTCTTGATCTGTTGAATGATTTCAGGCGACAGCATATCAGGGCACATCCACGCGAGCGAAGATGCGGCGGATGATCTCGTCCGTCGACACACCTTCTGCCTCTGCCTCGTAAGTGGGCAAAATTCTGTGCCGCAGAACATCTAGGCCTACATCCTTGATGTCTTGCGGCGTGACGAAGGTCCGCCCTTGCAGCATAGCGTTGACCCGAGCTGCACGCTCCATGCTGATAGATGCCCGTGGGGACGCGCCGATATGAATCAGTGGGGCCAAGTCTTTAAGGCCGTAGCTAGCGGGATCACGCGTCGCGAACACGAGTTGAACAATGTACCGACGAACTTTGTCTGCCACGTGCAGCTTGCCGGACAGGTCCCGCATGCCGATTATAGTCTCGGCGTCGAGCACCTTGCTGACCGGCACCTCATGGAACGATGCAGCTCGGCTGATCACCTCGTGCTCCTCGTCGGGAGTGCCGTAGCCGACTTTCAGCTTAAAGAGAAAGCGGTCCATCTGGGCTTCTGGCAGCGGATAGGTGCCTTCCTGCTCGATTGGGTTCTGGGTGGCCAAAACCAAAAACGGCCGCGACAGAGGATAGGTTTGGTCGCCGATGGTGACCTGGCGCTCCTGCATGGCCTCAAGTAAGGCCGACTGCACCTTCGCGGGGGCACGGTTGATCTCGTCAGCCAAGACCAAGTTGGCGAAGACTGGGCCCTTACGCACTTTAAACTCGCCGCTACGCGGGTCGTAGATTTGCGTTCCGATGACGTCTGCCGGGAGCAAATCCGGGGTGAACTGAATCCGGCCAAAACTGAGCGCAGCCGTTTCCGCCACCGTCTTGATCGTCGTCGTCTTAGCCAGGCCCGGCAGGCCTTCCAGCAGTACGTGGCCTTCGGCTATGATCGCCATCAGCAGCCTCTGCACCACGTCCCGCTGGCCGACGATGCGCCGCGAAATTTCGCCCATCGCCCTCTCGGCGGCGGCACCGTAGGTCCTTACCTGTTGTTCTAAAGCTTCGGTCGCAGGGTCGTAACTCATTGCAAAATCCCTCTTAGTATGAGGTAGTTAAGACTCAATCAGCTGTGCTTTGCGGACTTTAGTATTAGTAAATGGATCCCTCCAAAATGGGAAGAGCTTTTGGCCTGAGCTCACCACCGTTTTGAAAAAGGTAATCGGTAACCAAAATCATGCGACTAACATCAATCGTAACTGGCCCATTTGTAGATTTACCTAAGAGCATGCCACAGAGTGAACACAGGCGCTCTCAAATAGCTTGAAGCCGCCTCAGGAGATGTCAATGGGTACCTTCACTTTACTTGGTCAGCGCCGCTTTGCCGGCTTTTTCGTGACGCAGTTTCTCGGCGCTATGAATGACAATATTTTCAAAAATGTCCTTATGATCATGATCGCCTACAAAATTACCAACGAAACAACATCAGGTTTACTCATAAACCTAGCGGCTGGCTTGTTTATTTTGCCATTTTTCTTGCTCTCGCCAATCGCTGGCCAAATTGCGGACAAGGTCGAAAAGGCTTCCATCATGCGAGCCGTAAAGGCTAGCGAGATTGGGATTATGGCTCTCGGTACGCTCGGCTTTAGCCTCGACTCCATGCCGCTTCTATTCTTGACGCTGCTGCTCATGGGAGTGCACTCGACGTTTTTTGGACCGGTGAAGTACAGCATCTTACCGCAGCACCTTGCAAACGATGAGCTAGTTACGGGCAACGCCTTGGTCAGCATGGGTACGTTTCTTGCCATCTTGCTAGGTACAACAATAGGCGGGCTCCTGGCGCAAGAACGCAACGCATGGATCTCGGGTGCCACGATGCTAACGGTAGCCACAGCAGGTTACATTGCTTCGAGAACCGTCCCCCCTGCACCAGCAGCAGCTCCTGACTTAGTTTTAGATTGGAATCCGTTCAAACAAATTGCCGCCATGACCCGGCTGGTCCGTAGCCAAAAGACTGTGTTCAGTGGAGTCATGGGCATTTCGTGGTTTTGGTACGTCGGCTCCACGGTCCTGGCGCAGCTGCCGAACTTCACTCGCCACATGCTTAACGGCAACGAGAAGGTTGTGATCCTTCTGCTGACAAATTTTGCGATTGCGATCTGCGTCGGCGCCGGCATCTGCGCCAAGATTTCTCGCGGCCGCCTGGAGACTGGCCTAGTGTTGATCGGGTCCGTCGGCATGAGCCTATTCACGGCCGACCTGTTTTGGGTCCGCGGAGCAAAGGCGGCGGCTGACGGCGTGCTGCAGTCGCCTCTAGCTCTGCTGAGTGGGCCGGACGCTTGGTCGCTTTGGCGGACACTCATTGACCTATTTCTGACTGGAGTCTTTAGTAGCTTTTTTATCGTCCCACTTTATTCGCTGATTCAGCAGCGCAGCGATGCAAGCTTACGCTCGCGAGTTATAGCAGTTAATAACGTATACAATTCTGTGTTTATGGTGGGATCGGCTTTGATTGCCATGACGATCTATAAATCAGGATTTACCACCATCGACCTACTGGTAATCACCGCAGGCCTTAATCTAGTGTTTGCTGGCCTTTTGGCCGCAGCCAATCGAGATTATCTCCAGAGTGCGCGCCGACTGCTGTTTTCACGCTTCTAGAAATGGCTCCTGGGAGCAAACTGAAGTTGCAACGTCCGTGGATGGAGCTCGCCCAGATAAATCCGGTGTAGACCCAACAGCTCAGCTGTTAGCTCCTCCACACGCTTGGTTTGCCCAGTCTCTCTGGCAAAGTCGGCAGCATGCTTCAGCACGACCAAAGCGTGTTCAAAGTCGTCCTCGACCAGTGCGCGTGCGCGCGCCACGGCTTCAGAAAATAGAGCGCTAGCGCCTTCACCAACCGCATGCCTTAACCAGCCCAAGGCGCAAAGGCTCAGTGGATAAGCGTAGTGGCTACGACCGAGAGTCTCGGTGCAGTCTGCCACTGCTTGCTCAGCAACGCCGAGTCCGGCACGAAGTTCACCGCCGTCATAGTGCCGCTTTGCCTCAAGGCATAGGTCACGTACCTGCGAAAGGCTCACGGTGCCCTCCGTATGCAAATGACCTCACGCAGGGTTTGGATGACTCTTGGGAATTGTGGTTGGGGGTACCGATCAATTTTGGTCATTCATAAAGCATAACTTTTTTCCACCACTGCCTCAAGTTTTCCCGTCAACGCGCCGATCCTCGGAACATATGATGCACGTCAAACAAATCACCGAAATCATCGACGCCGGGGCAACCGAAGAGGCACAAGAGGCTTTAGAGCAACTTTTGTCACTCGGTCCAAATAATACTGCTGCCCTAAAACTGAAGGCTCGCCTGTACGAACATGCCGGTAGGTTCCAGGAAGAAAGTAAAGTTTGGGACCGAATTGCTACGATCGACCGGGAAGATCCGGATGCCGTGGCCTATCTCTTGCGGCGGCAAGTTGAGGACCGCGAGCATTTCTATTTCACCGACGAGGTGCCAGGTGGCGGTCGACGTTTTGTTGCCTATCCGCGCAGCTTGGTCCAACTCTCCGCCCTGGGACTCCTCGGCTGCGTGACCTTCCTTCTGACCACCCGCCTATCGAGCCTTTACCCGGTCCTGGCCTCGGCGGAAATCATGCTATCGTCCTTCGGACTACTGGTCATGATGCCGTGGGTAGCGATCATAGCTGTTTATGTTAGGTCGATACGCTACGTGGCCGTTGCGCCCTCGGGTATCACAGTGGGGACGCGCCTGCGCCGCTACTCTTTCAACTGGGCCGACCTGTCCCGGGTTTGTCTGGTTCAGTCGCAGCGCCCCAAGGGGCCAAGGCTTTCACTCATGCTTCTGCCCAAAAATCCGGCCACTCGGCCAGTTGAGATTGACTTGACGCAAAACAGCACCGCGATCAGAGCGCGCACCTATTTACTCCAGGACATCGCAAGATTCCACAGTGAGCCTGAATACTTAAAGCGCGAAACCTTAGATCTCGGCAAGGCTCGTCCGACCAGCTTTTGAGGCTGGATTCGGTGCGCCGCCTGAGTTCGAAATTTTTTTTCCGGCTCTCCCTTGACAATTCGGGGAGCGGGATTACATTCGCTTAGTTCTTAATTCGCTACAGTATCTGCCTGAAATCAATCATTGATTGCTATTTGATGATGGTTGGCTTGGCGGGCTGGTCCGGCTGGATAGAGAGCATTGTGTTTGTGTTGAGTTAGGTTTTTTACCATCATTAGGAGGTATTTCGATGAAAATCAGGCCCCTGCAGGATCGCATCCTGGTTAAAAGGCTGCAAGGCGAAGAGAAAACCGCAAGCGGCATCATCATCCCTGATAATGCCAAAGAAAAGCCGCAAGAGGCGGAAGTCATCGCTGTCGGCGCTGGCAAAGTTCTTGACGACGGCAAACTGCGCAAGCCTGACGTTAAAGTCGGCGACCGCGTTCTGTTCAGCAAATACGCTGGTTCGGAAGTCAAAATTGACGGCCACGAGCATCTGATCTTGCGCGAAGACGACCTTCTCGGCGTACTCGTCTAAGAATCTCGGATTATCGGATTATCGGATTATCGGATTATCGGATCAGTGGATAGAGAGTCTAGTTTTTACGACTACTAGTTCCTTCTTTTGTTTTTGGAAAGGTTGAACGCATGAGCAAAATGATTAACTTCGGCGAAGAGTCCCGCCGCAAAATTCTTACCGGCGTTAACGTGCTAGCCGACGCGGTAAAAGTTACCCTCGGTCCAAAAGGCCGTAACGTTGTTATCGAGAAGAGCTACGGCTCGCCAACGATCACCAAAGACGGTGTTTCCGTTGCTAAAGAAATCGAACTCGAAGACAAGTTCGAAAACATGGGCGCTCAGATGGTTAAGGAAGTGGCTTCCAAAACTTCTGACATCGCTGGCGACGGCACCACCACGGCGACAGTTTTGGCTCAAGCCATCTACCGCGAAGGCAGCAAACTAGTTGCCGCTAACCACAACCCAATGGAACTGAAAAAAGGCATCGACAAAGCAGTTGCTGAAGTCGTTAAGGCACTGGAAAAAGTGTCCCGCCCAACTGCAAGCCGCGAAGAGATCGCTCAAGTTGGCGCTATCTCCGCTAACAACGATCCAGAAATCGGCAAAATCCTAGCTGACGCTATGGACAAAGTGGGCCGTGACGGCGTCATCACTGTTGACGAAGCTAAAGGCCTCGAGACCACCCTTGAGACCGTCGAAGGCATGCAGTTTGACCGCGGCTACCTGTCGCCTTACTTCGTGACCGACCCTGAGCGCATGACAGCAGTCATGGAAGACGCATACTTGATCCTCCACGAGAAAAAAATCTCGTCGATGAAAGAGCTTCTGCCAATCCTCGAGAAGATCGCACAAACCGGTCGTCCCTTCGTCATCGTCGCTGAAGACATCGACGGCGAAGCACTGGCTACCCTTGTTGTGAACCGTCTGCGCGGCACGCTGAAATGCGCTGCTGTGAAAGCTCCTGGCTTCGGCGACCGCCGCAAAGCTATGCTTCAAGACCTTGCTGTCCTTACCGGCGGCAGCCTGGTGACCGACGACCTCGGCGCTAAGCTGGAAAACATGACCTTGGCTGACCTAGGCCAAGCAAAACGCGTCACCATCGACAAAGACAACACCACCATTGTCGACGGCAAAGGCAAGCAAGCTGACATCCAAGCTCGCGTTAAGCAAATCCGCGCTGAAATCGAAAACACCAGCTCTGACTACGACAAAGAGAAACTGCAAGAGCGTCTTGCTAAACTCGTTGGCGGCGTTGCAGTGGTAAAAGTCGGCGCAGCGACCGAAACCGAAATGAAAGAGAAAAAAGCTCGCGTCGAAGACGCCCTGAACTCCACCCGCGCTGCCGTCGAAAGCGGTATCGTTCCGGGCGGCGGCACGGCCTTCATCCGCGTGCAGCACGTTCTTGACAGCCTGAAACTGGCAAGCACCGAGCAACAATTCGGCGTGTCGATCATCCGTCGCGCGATCGAAGAGCCTCTACGTCAAATCGCGTTCAACGCCGGCGTTGAGCCAGCGGTTGTTCTTGAGCGCGTGAAAAAAGGCAAGGACGGCGAGGGCTTCAACGCCCTAACCGAAACCTACGAAGACCTCTACAAAGCCGGCGTCATCGACCCGACTAAAGTAGCGATCACTGCCTTGACCAACGCAGCTTCCGTTGCTGGCCTTCTGCTAACCACCGAAGCTATGATTGCCGACAAGCCAAAAGACGACAAAGACCATGGCCACGCTGGCGGCGGCGGCATGGGTGGCATGGGCGGTATGGGTGGCATGGGCGGGATGATGTAAGAATCCCCCAGGAGTTTTGAGGGCTTACAGCTCTCAAAACCCCGACAATGACGAAAAACGATGACGACTTTCGAATACTCGTTTTTTGGTCATCAAGAAAAACCCGGACCAGCTTCACTGCTGGTTCGGGTTTCTTGCATCAGTTTGAAAATCAAACTGTAACAAAAAATGCGCCACACAGCGCTCTTAGCTGCTGCATCAAGAAACATTCAGCCCCCCTTTCAACCAGTTATTCACCTCGTTCATCAAGGTCCGTAGGCTAGCCGGCAAACCTGCATTGGCGGCAAGATGGGCAGCCCAGGCTAAATCCATCTCAACGCTAATCCAGGCAAGATCTAGTCCTGGGACAATCACTCGCTCCTTCAGGAGTTCCGACAAGACTTGCCACACAACCGGAGTGGAGTCCGCCTTTGATATACGCCAGAGGTCGTCAAAATCTTTCATTCTAGTGTTGCCACTTTTGAAGCGGTGTGAAGCGGACAGCTTATCCGCAATGATGTTCTCAACCGTTACCGCGACGATTTCGACGCCGTCAGATATCGGTGACGGAATGGAAATCGTTAGCGCCGGTAGCGCATAAACGACATCCACTTCAAACTGATTGGACTGGCCCTCATTCGTTTGGTAGCCAATCCTTACCGCTGCTCCCTTGCCGTCGGGACGTTCCACCGGGGAGAATGCCTTCAAAGTAAAGGTAACCCCGCCCTGCTCAGTCAGACAGACTCTCTTGAGAGCTTCCTCCACTGCCTCGTGGGTTGCCATTTGCTTGGTCGAAAAATCCAAATCGACCGTGGACCTAGGGGTTTTAATATAGACCCAAAGCAGGTTTCCTCCTTTAAATACAAAATCACCGCTTTCTGCATTCAGCCTCTCAACGAACGTCATCATGACGAATCGAAGAAACGCTCCCGGACCATGAAGGCCTTGCTTCTTGGTCCAAGAGCGCGCTCTCCCCAGGAAGGTCTTTGAAGCCTTAACCATCCGCCAACTCCTGCATGAGTGCCTTGAGCACATTGGTTTTTAGCTTCTTGTCGAGAGTCGCTACGACCTGCGAATCTATCTGGCCGCCTTTTACATATCGCTTTAGTGCCTTTAGAAAAATCGCACCATCTGGCCGCTCTTTGTAGATGCCACAAAGCGCGCGCTCCTTTGAATAAATGCGGATCTTTTTCCCACAGATGTCATGGCGCACGATCCCCACCATCAAACCCTTGGCGACTCGATGCACGCGCAGGAAGCTATTTTTTACCGTAGAGTCATTTGGGATATCGACGTCGATCAGATCAATTCTTTCGTCAGTTAATCTGTACACCGACAATGCTGTGATGCTTGAGACCACGGCCAGAGGGTAGTATTTCGCAACTACCAAAAGATAAGCATCTACCGGATCAATGGATGGATGGGCGTAATAGCCATACCCAATCGATTGAATGGCACCCTCCTCAACATAACGGCGGAGTTGACTCCGGTTGGTTATAGCCATTAGCTCTGCGGCTTTTGCGACCTTCTGCACGTGAAGTCGCTTCAACAACTTTTCCAGGGACATTTTGCCTCCCCACGTCGGTTTGTTACACTCTTATCATATTATTCCATAGGATGGTAATTTTGTAACAATACATCACGCAACAACCTGTAAGTCCTATTGATATTGGCACCACGCCATGTGGCATACTCAATTAAGGGCTTCAAAGTATCCTAGCAACGCCACCAGTCTCCATCGGGGAGACTATTCGCAATGCGATGACCGTCGCGTTACCCACCGACAGCGGGGCTGGATATGACTGCCATGAGCAACTTAAAAGAGAGCTGCCAGGCGCTCTCTTTGAGGTGAGCCCTGGAGCCACTCGGCGTAAATTAAACGCTTAACTTCCCGTCCAGAAGTAGACCAAAGCACTCCTCGCGAGTGAGTCCACGGCGCTCCTTAGTCATGCGCCGAAACAGGACCTCTAACCGCTCCTTATTCGAAAGAGTTTGGTTACAAATCACTGCCAGATGCTCGTCGGTCACCAGCCCCCAAGGCAAACGCCATCACGTCGTCGGGTTTGACGCGCCGACCCAGGCGATCTTTATTAGCCTGACGCAGTAATTGATCCAATTTCGCTCGCGTCTTTGGGCTCACCCGTACCGGTGAAGTGGAAGCATCGCCCGATCGTTTATGACGCATCTCGCCACCGCCACCCGCATCAGTTGCCAAATTCAGTCTTGCCATCTCACTCGTCCTCGCTCCAATTGATGCTCGCTCTAAGGCCACACCCGTTGCCTAGATTTCGAGCAGGTTCGTAAAGTCGACTAAACAACTCCCGAATAGGACGATGACGAGACGATGATGATTTTCATGCCTCTGGATACCTAACCATACCCGCTTGGAGGTCGCGACGACCCGTGAGGTGAGGTTGTAAATACCTGATAATACTCACCCATACTCATCAGTACCCAAACCCGAGGTACTCCATGACGCAAAGGTGGCATGGGCGGGATGATGTAAGAATCTCCCTGATGTTTCGGGCGGTTACGCCGCTCGAAACGTCAACTGGGCCATTTTAGTGGGCCAGACCGTCAGACCCAAGCGTCTTGTTGAAGTGAAAAAGAGTCCCAAGTCCTGTAACAAGGGCTTGGGACTTTTTGTTACATTTGGAACACCAAAATGTAACAGCAGATCAAGCTTCCGCAGAATTGACGACTCGCAGATGACCAAAACGCGAGGGGACTAAGACCTCGGGGGTAGCATTCGCCGCGAGACCAGTCTTGAGGGCCTTGCGCGCCTCACGTGTCCACTGCCGAGAGGCCGTGTTCTTGATGCCGTCCGTATGGACATAACGCATCGTCGTGGCAATGTCCCTATGACCGGCAATCTTCTGCACCTGGGGGAGCGGTACCGGGGCATCCATACCGTAGCCATTGGCAAGGTTCGTCAAGCACGTGTGCCTGAGACTATGAAAATGGATCTCGCGGACCCCGGCCTTGACGCAATACTTCGAGAAGTTCTTAATCGCCCAACTCCTCGTGTTGAAGAGCGGCACAGTCGGGCTAGCGGCCCGGGCGATACGCCGTTCCAGTATGGCGCGCATATCCCCATTCATCTCAATCATCCGGTACGTCTTGCCTTTGGTGGTGTCCTTGATAACCCCTTCCTTCTCACTAAGAGCCCGCCGGACTACAATCCAGTTACTGACGAAGTCCACATCCCGAGCTGTGAGGGCACCAATCTCGCCCTTCCTCAGTCCTGAACGTAGGGCAAAAAGAACAACATCGTATAAGTCCGAGACGTTACGCGTCCTGAAACGCTTCAGGAACATCGACGGCTTACCGAGCCTATTGCTGTGGGGCGTGCAGACCTCTTTCTCGACGTACCCGCCGTCCTCCAGCCACTGCAAGAACGCATCCTCTTCGTCCAGACGCCAATAATCGTAAGGCTGCTCTGGGCATTCCGGTAGCTTGAACTCCCGAAAAGGGTTAACCGAGAGATAGGCGCGCTCGCAGCCAAACTTGGTCACCATGCAGGCCACCGTCAGAATTTCCCGCCGGTAAGCCGCCGAAAGGAAATCATCGTCCTCAAACAACTCATCCATCGCTCGGTTCTTCCGTACCGCCCGGTAGGACTTGGTCTTAGGGTGCGTACATTTGAGCACCATGGCCAGCTCTTCGATGGCCATCAGATTCAGATCCTTCAGAAAACAATTACCGATCACCGGCAGGATATGGTGCTTGAGGTGACACCGATAGTTCATGGCGCAGGACTCAGATATCTCACGGACCTTGAGCGCATGTTCAAGCCACTTTTCCGCCAACCCCTTGAAGGTTCCGACCTCGTGCTTTGCAACATTGCTCGACGGGGCTGGGAACCAATAATCCAGGGTCTCGTTGCGTCGAATAGCATTGATCAGCGCATCTCGATCCGTTTTGGTCTTACAAACCTTATTACGACGCTGACCATCGACACAAAAGAACCTTACTCGGTAATGTCCAAAAGGTGTCTTCTGCCAGGTCGCTTTTCCATCACGACATTTCATGTAAACATCTCCGTTTTGTTAGTTCCTCAAGAACACTCTTGAGGAGCCACCGAACAGATCTGCCTAATTTGACCGGCGTGATGATGCGGTACTTACGCCACGCTCTTATGGTGTGTTCTGACAAACCTAAGTGCGACGCAAGTTCCGCGCTTGATAAGTATTTTGTGTCTATTTGGTTGTCAAAGAGCGCCTGCCCAACCTTCGACTCGGTAGAGCGATTCGCGGTGGTCATAGTAACACCTCGACAATTTAATTGTCTATAACCTTGAAAACCCTGTTACTAGCTCTTTACACGCACTTAGTCTGATCCATGTGTGCTAACAATACGCACCGTTCCAGCGTCATTGATTGCTTCATTTCCGGTCAAAATTTTCCCCAGAAACTCATCTTTCGATGTTGCACCATGCTTTTTGCAATATTCGCGGTAGCGCTGCTCTAAACGATCAGAGTTGGTCATAGATGCCTCTTGTAAAGACTTGATGTGCGCATCGTTTACCAAGGACAGCCCCAAGCAAATCAGTGCATCGGACCGCACCGTCTTTCCAAAATCCTTTTTGTTAACCTTCGCCAGCTCAGCTAGCAGTCGACGCTTCGTATCCCGCTTCACCCGCAGCGACACGTTCGGCACCGTTGCTGATTTCGGCTTGGCTTTCTTTACTGACTCAACTGCGTCCATAGCATACCCCTTGCTGTTCTTTAGCCATCCGCCATGGAGGTGGGATCTACGCTAGGAATTTGCGACCGCGATCAATCTGATCGTAGGCAATGGAAATTCAAAACAACGACATATCCGGTCCACGACCATGCATCGCTCGGTCCGGTCCGGCGAACTCGATGCCAATCTCAAGATGGTGATAACGCATCTTGAGCGTGTTGAAGAAATCCAACTCCGGCTGTGTCGGAGCTCCTGTTTTAGCTGGCACCAATTCGAGCTGGCCAACGTGCTTGTGCTCTGCGAGGAAGAGGTCCACGCCGCGGCTGTCGGGAGAGAGCAGGGCCAAGACCGAATCCGCTCCTTTGCGGCCAGATAACGTATCGGACGACGCCTTGCTTAGGAAGCTGAGCGGGTCGGTAAAAATGAGCGCTTTGCGCCCGCGTCCCGCTACACTGAGGAATGGCGCCCGCACCTCGCCCCGTTCGCTACGGCGCCAATTGCGCCAGGGATCTTGGCTATATTCCACGACCCCGCCATCATCATCCTTGCCGAATAAATGAATCACTCCGGACTTGGCCACATGCACCGGGTGGTGGCGCAATAGCGACTCCGCCAGCTCGGCGCGTGCGCCATGCGCCGCCAAGAACTCACGCATACGTGCCACGGCAGGTGGGCCACTAGCCCGTTCGCTGTCGGGTACATAGAAAGAAGTGTAATTGCGACGCTGAGCACCGAAGTGCTGCTCAAGAAGAAGCAGTCGAGGGTTACCGTTGATCTCGGCTATAGCTTGCAAAAACGTCATGTTCTTATGTGCAGCAACCAGATCAATGAGGCTACCTTTTGTGCCGTTCTTGGTGTTCGTCCACTGGAACTCCTTTAGTACAACATGTTCCCGGTCTTTGAGCCGCCATGAACCGTCATCCCCCTTACTTATGGCGATGCGTTTGCGGCGGCAATAGTCGACGATATTGGTTTGCCGAGCACGGGCGATCTCACCGATCGGCAGGACGGAGGCGGACACATCGCGCTGGACCTTAGCACCAGTGGGGTCTTCGCGGCGCGGCACACTAATGAACTTGCCGTAGTCCTTCCGCAGCGCGGCCGCCTGATCACCTCCCACCTGTTTGAAATGCTCAATCTGGCCCCGGACCTTGTCCCTGAGGCCCGGCACGGTCTGAAACATTGCATCGTTGGCCCTGAACGCTTTTTCCAGGCCTGACTTGTCATAGGCGGCGCCGAGATTTTTACCGCGCTTCCCACGGGATTGCCCCGGATAGAAGTAGGTAATGTTCTTCGCCTCGATGCGAGCCGTAATACCAAGCTCGCCAAGAATACCCGCAAATTCGTCGTAGCTAGTTGCATAGGCCCGCGCGAAATCAGCCTTTTGCTTCATGTCCATGAGGTACGAGAAACGGTTGAAACGTACCATCCGCTGCACCTTGTCTGGCATCCTGGTCTCGCGACCCTTGGCCTGCTGGTTCGGAATCGTGAGCCCACGGTCCAGACAAATCTGGTCACTCAGCGCCCGCAAGTCGTGCAGGTGATGAAACTTGTTGTGGATACGGGCCCCGGTCTCGACATGCACCGTATTGACGACGATATGATTATGAACATGCTCCCGGTCGGTGTGGGTCACAACTAGGACTTGATGCCCTGGAAACTGGCGGGTTGCTAACTCCCGCCCTAGCTCGTTGAACACTGCCGGATCAAACTTAGCGCTCTCCTCGGGACTCCAGCTCTGAATAATATGCATGGCCTCATTGCCGTCCTTGAAGCCATGAACGTCACGCACCGCCTTGAACTGCGCAGCAACTGTCGCACCATCCGGGATACAGTTTTCCCCGTCGACCGGATCACCGGCCCGGCCCGGCCGTGCTCCATCACATAACGGATGGTTGAGGCAGCGACTTTGTTGAAACGCACCTTGACGGTTGCCATCTCAGCCTCTACTCGTCGGAATCGCCAGGCCGTCACAGATCGCCCGCAGCACCGTATTAAGCACCATGACCTGCTCCGACAACGTCGTGAACTCCGCCGCGAACCCCTGCCGCGCGCCGCTGTTCACCTGGCGGGCAATCTGGTTGAGGTTGTTGCCGATCCGACTGAGCGCCACGACCACGGTGTGGGTGTCGCCCCAACCTCGGGCATTGGGACGACAGCACCCGGATATTTATTCGATGTCAATACGGGTTCCGCTTCTTTTGCACAGCGCGTTATTGGCTCTGGAGTGGATTCTTCCGTAATACGCTTCGAGAACACATCTGCTTCAGGCGGTCGGACCTACCATGTAGGCTCAACCGCTGCGGGATCAGGCGCAGGCAACGGATTCTCCATCTATGATGTGACTGGGAGCACTTCTCGCTTGCTCATCAATCCCAACGGCAACGTAGGGATCGGAACCACGTCGCCGTCCTACACCCTGCATGTCAACGGATCTGTTGCCGGAAATGGTGCCTACATTTCAACTTCCGATATCAGATTGAAAAAAGATGTCCAAGACCTAGTAGGTAGTCTCGCCAAGGTGCTTGCAATCCGTGGCGTGAGCTACAAGTGGATCGACGAGGAAAAAAACGGCAGCGGCACTCAGTATGGCGTAATCGCCCAGGAGATCGAAAAAATACTCCCTGATGTTGTGGTAACTGGATCGGATGGAATCAAGCGCGTGAAATACGATGACCTGATACCCGTGATCATCGAAGCCCTAAAGACTGAAAAAGCCAGTAAGGATGCCGAGGTTGCCCAGCTCAAAGCTGAATCCGCACAGCTTAAAGCCAGGGCCGACCAGGCCGACGCGGCATCCGCGCAGCTAAAGGCGGAGTCTGCGCAGCTCAAAGCTGATTCTGCGCAGCTAAAAGCATCCTTGTGCGGAAAATTCCCTGATCTTCCAGCGTGTTCCGAGTGAAAAAAACAGTTGACGTAAAAAAGGTCACCAAAGTGAGGTCCGACCCACGTTTTTGACCTGTTTTTGACCCTAGTTGAGCTGCAAATGGTCACCAAAAGCACCCCCTAAGACCTCGCCAGCAGCCGAAAGAGCCACTTTATGGTGACCAATTTGGCATCAACTCTATAGTTTTCGCCCCTGTTTTGTTTAGTTCGAAGCCTGTTTGGTGACCAAATGGGGCTCAACTTTTATTTCTCGCTCGGGAACAGCACGTCACACTAGAGGCGGAGCGAGCTCTTTCGCGATGACTAAAAGCATCGCCGGACAGCCGTATTCAAAACGCATATCCTAACGCAGTTGATTGACTGCTCATGATGTAAGCCATGATTACGTGTCTAGCCCCATTCGACCACATATAAAGAAACCCAAATATGATCATCGGAAATCTGGCGCAAATCTTTAGCAAACTAGTCGCGCAATACTCACCAGAAACGGACCATTTTGATTCTCAACGATTGGCATAGTTTCCAAAATGTGTGCACTTTTTAGTCAGCGCAGTGGCAATAGCTTGGACAGTACGATGCATCAGGATAATCATCGACGCCAAAAATATTGCAACCGCTAATGCGGCGATCTTTAAACACCATGCTTGATCGCACCCGCGAATTAGCTGATAAATTATCACGAGCACACTCGATCACACTCTGGCAACTACTCCCACCTTTACAAAGCGACCACGACCCTTGCCTTTTTTGGCCTTCATCTTGCTTTAGGCGAGTGCCTTATCGGCCGCCCACCTCGGCGGTGTCAGACGACCAAGTGGAGCTATGTATGCACAAAGGGAAGCTGAAGACCTTGCTTAACAAGTTTGAGGAATACCTGATCGTCGATCACGGCCTAGCCGAGACCACCGTGGAGGGCTATACGCGCAGTTTGAGTATTGCACTCAGACGCATGCGCAAATTCTGTCCGGCTGTACGCGATATCAAACGGCATATACTCTGGATGCACTCAGAAAAATACAGTTATCACCACATAGTCAATACCAGTTTGGCCATCGAGCATTACTGCAAGCTGCGAGGATTTGTCATTCGCTTAGGTCGCCCGAGAAAACCAAACGAGTCATCAAGGATACGCTAAGCGAGTCAGAAATTTCACGGATGATTCAAGCTACAAAAAACTCGCGCGAGAAGGCAATAATCTGCTTGCTCGCATACTCTGGCATGCGAAATCGTGAAATTTGCAACCTCCGGCTTGTTGATGTTGACTTAGGGTCTAACCGAATCACTGTGAAAGCAGGTAAAAACAATAAGGACCGGATAATTAACATATCGGCAGAATGCACCCTCGAATTAATCGAGTACCTAAAAAAATATCCGTGCAATAAGGAAGAGTATTTATTTACGACCCTAGTGAAAAACAATCAGCTAAGTCCAGGGGACCTCAGAAAGACGCTGCGCACGGTGGCTAAACGCCAACTCGGCAAGCGCAGGGTGTACCCACACCTGGTTCGTCACAGCTTGGCGACTAATTTATTAAACAGGGGTGCTAGTTTAATTATGATTCGCGACCAACTCGGGCACGCTTTCATCGAGTCCACGATGGTGTATGTCAACTCAACAGCGTTTAGAAATCGGTCAGAGTACGAGTTCTTTAAACCAGCATATATGTAGAGTTTCCATAAACAAGAATTTTTAATCATTCTCAGCGCAATGACCCTGCTATCCAACTCAATCTAGGGACAACAAAAGCCGGAGGCATCGGTGCGCTGCGGCTCCGGCAACTTAATAGGTATGTTCAATGATTAGCAGAGCGATTTTTGCAGCCGCGGCGATCAATGCTGCCGCGATCGCAACAAAGCGCACTAGTAAGTCGCGGCACTTCGTGCCCTTGACGCGAAGCATGCTTGTGAGCGAGAAGTCGTCACAAGTCTGATGATGATTTCTAGCAGGCATAGCGAGCCCTCCCCCCTCCCTTAGATCGGGCCGATAGGCCAGCGAGAGGGAGGCGAGAGATGCTGCGAGGAATCATGGCGACGGCAATGGACGACTTTTCGCGGAAATCATAGACTAGCCACGACTTGCGATGCTGGTTACTGATAGCCGAAACTGGGTACCGAGATCGCTATTTGCTTTCGTACATATCGTGGGTCTCAAGTTGGCCACAGCTCACCAGAATATCCCACGACTCCCCGCCCGGACGCCGACTTCTATCCATCGCGAGTAGCGGCATACGGCCACCGTAGCGGTGCGCCAGCTCATCGAGCAATGGTTCCAGGATCGCAGCTCCATCAACCTTCGAGAGGGATGCATTCAGCCACAAACCCATGATGTGGACAGCAATTAAGTAAACATCATTGCTACAAGATCGGAGTAATCACCGTTTCGCCTCGCCCGCGTCAGTGACGCAATGTAAACCGCGCGCCGTTCCGCTGGTTTGCTTTGCAGCTTCCGGCCCCATGTGGGGATGTCGCTTTGTTGAAATCGGCATATTTGTTCTGTGATGATTCTACCAAACCGGCCGTTTCCATTTGCGAACGGGTGAATAGTCTCGATGCGTTCGTGGAATCTCGCTGCCGATTCCTGGTTGGAAATAGTCTTGGCTTTGATCCAAAAATCCAAATCCTTTTCTAACTGATAGAGCTCCGGCCAGATTTCGCGCGGTAACTTGAAGTCGGGATTTGCTAATTCGTGCGTGCGGATTTTTCCAGCCCAGGTCCAGACGTTCTCAAAAAGCTTTTTATGGAGCTTCAGCCAAAATTCGTATTTGCATGGATTGGCCTTCTGCTTTGCCAGCCAACTAAGGCCTTTGGCAATATTGTCTTCTTCGTATTCATCCAGCTCACCGACGGTTTGGATGCTCTTAATCTTGAGTCCCTTGTGTAATTCAGGTGGTAGAGGCGTCTGGCCGTCTCGGTCTTTGAACAGGAAATCGCTCACCAAATATCCCCCTTGGCAAGCAAGTCTTCAGCAATGCGGTCAATCCGGTCTTTTATGCTATCGGAGACCCTTTGATCTTCAAGCGTCATGTGAACATCCGCTGCGCGGACGATATGTGTGGCTTTGACTGTTGCTTTCTTTTTCAGAAACTCGCCTAACTCCTGCTTGGGAACGAGAGCGTAAACAAACTCGCACTCCATGGCGGCCGCAATTTTTCGCATGGTTGCGATAGTGACCTTTCCGGAGATTTCTCGTTTCTCGATTTGTTGAACAGTAGCTTTAGTCAAACCGGCTGCTTTCGCCAGAGTGCTAAGTGTCATTAACATCGCTTGGCGCATATAACGGATCCAGCCGGTTCGAATCTTGGCGTCCTTGGCGAGAGGTCGGAGGTTCTGAAGCCTTCGTTCGATCTGCCTCATTGCCAATTTTTCTGGGATCTTCATCGCAACCTCTGTATGTATATAAACATATATAAGCATAACAAAAGAATGCTTAAAAGCATACCTATTGTTTACTAAAAAATGCTTATAAGCATGCTTTAGTGGCGGCATCTTTGACTGCGACCAAAGCAATGAAACGTCACAAAGATACCGCCGCCGAGCTCACGGGCCTTGGCGACGGCATCGAGTGTTACGACTTTTCGTGTAGAGTGACCATCAAACTCTCGGCTGTGCTACCTCAGTTTCAACGGATGTTACTCGTGAATCACCCGTTATGTTCACCTTGCCTGCGAGCAACATGCCAAAAAAATCGTCCCGAGTGAGCCCACGTTGGTCCTTCGATAACTTACTAAACAGAAGCTCCAAGCGGTCTTTGTTGGTCAGAGTTCCGTCGCAAATGGAGGCAAGGTGCTGATCAGTAAGTAGATCCAAGCTGTAGCTGATTAAATCATCCGCCTTGACACGGCGGCCGCGTCGATCTTTGTTGACCTGCCGCAATAGCTGCTCAAGTTTCAGCTTAGTCTTGGTGCGAATTCTAATCGGCGAAGATGTCACCTGCGCCTCCCCTTTAGGCTTATTCTGCGAAATATTTTTGTTCACACTCCTAGCTCTAGCTGTAACCGTCATTTCCGTTCCTCCCAAAATGATCGCTGTTATTAAACGCGGGCATCTCCCGACCGGAGTCGAGGGCGGGGAACAGACGTTTCTAGAGAGCAACCAAATAGAGGTGGGCCAAAGTGGGCCAAATTCTATACACGAGAATACTCATCAATACCGGTCGCGGGCAAAACTGTGGGGCAAAATTGAAACATAACTACCAGTAAATACTAACCCATACTTCTCAGTACCAAATCTGCTGTTACCTCCTTACACATGGGCGGCATGGGCGGGATGATGTACCCCTAGATTTTCGCCTAACCGCTGCCGACATACATTGGACACCGATAGACTAAGCCCTTAACCCTGCGACTGGTTAGTTTCTCTCCAGATGTCTGTAGGCTACGGCTACGTCTAAATTCCTACCACTCGAGTTATCTGCTTGGCTTAACAATCAACATAGCCATGTACCTATAAACACTTGTCTTTTATGTTTACTGAAGAAGTCGGATTTTAGGTTACAAAGTTAGGCCTCATGAATGTCAACAATATTGAGTTATTACCAATTTTTCTAAAGTTTTACTAATTTGTTGACGAACGGGCTAATTGTATAACAGGGAAGGTGCCCCGTTAACAAATCATGAGTCTGCTTATGTCCACTTTGAAACAACTCTCTTTGTGCCAGGCAAGGGCCTTAATCGGCTCCCGGTTATACGTGTTTAGTTTGGCATTTGCGGCGAGCTTGATCTCTCTTTCGCAAGCTTACGCGGCCCCTTTTTCGGTGTCCTACAGCGGGCGCCTTACGCAGCCAACGGGTGCTCCAGTCGATGGGCCAGTCGATATCTCGGTAAAGTTTTGGAACGCTGCTGTAAGTGGTAACACTCTCTCTGCTCCTATCGAGTTCACAGCAGTGGATCTGAATAGCGGCATATTTAGCCTCCCACTTGAACTGAGCGCCGATCAGGTTCAGCAAATCTACGGTGACCTTAGTAGTCCGGTTTATATCGAGATCACCGCAGCTGGTAAAACTTATCCACGCCAGCAGTATAGTTTCGTACCCTACGCCCTGCGCATCCCAGTGGATAGTAAAACTCTCGCGTTCGACAGTAGCGGCAACTTAGGCCTCGCTGTTAATGGTGGGGCGCCAGCCAACAATCAGTTTTTGACCAAAGATACGAGCGGTCGGCTAACTTGGGGTAGTCCCGCAGTCACTTCCTTGCAGGGTCAAAACATTGCGAGCACACAGCCGAGTTCTGGCCAGGTGCTGCAATTTATCGGCGGCCAGTGGGTGCCGCAATCGATCACCTCATCCGGATCAACCAGCTTGCCGAATGTTGGCACAGCAGGAACCTACGTCAAAGTCGTCACTGATGCTCAGGGGCGAGTGACGCAGGGGCTCTCACTTGCTGCCGCGGATGTCACAGGTGCGCTAGGATTTACGCCGCTATCGTCGGTAAGTTTTAATGCTGGATCCGGTCTAAACGGTGGAGCGATTACTAACGGTGGAACGATCAGCCTAGCTAATACGGCGGTGAGCCCCGGCTCTTACACGCGCGCTAACATAACCGTCGATGCCACGGGACGCATCACTTCGGCGCAAAGTGCAATGCTTATCAGTAACGATGATATTTCACCCAGTGCAGCCATAGCTGAAAGTAAGATTGCGGGTCTGAGTTCTAATCTGGCAGGCAAAGAACCGGCGCTACCGACGGGCGGGACATCGACACAGTTTCTATCCGGAACTAAGGCGTGGCAAAGCCTGACCACAGCGGTTGTTGCGGAGAGCGGCACCAATCTTTACTTCACGGACACGCGGGCGCGTTCGGCGATCGCTGCCAGTGCGCCCCTAAGTTACAACAACTCTAATGGTCAAATCTCGCTGGCGCAGGCCAGTGGCTCATCAAGTGGTTATTTGAGCTCTGCAGATTGGACGACATTCAACAGTAAACAAAACGCTCTCGGTTTCTCTCCGCTGAATAAAGCCGGTGATTCGATGTCCGGCGCGCTCAACATGGGCGGCAATGATGTAGCAAATGCCGGCAACATCAGCATGGCTGCTGCTAAGACTTTCCTGCTCAGTAATAATAGTAGCGACCCGAGCAGCCTAACGGCGGCTGATGCTGGTAAAACCTGGTTTAATAGCTCCACGAGTCAAGTTAAATACTGGACCGGGTCCTCGGTGCTGGCCTTAGGAGTTTCGGGCGCTGGACTTACGAACTTAAACGGACTGACGGTAAGTACCCAATCTTTTGCTACGGGTACAAGTGGTAACAGTCCACTCTTTAGCTCTACGGCATCGGTGCATACGCTAAATATTCCGCTGGCCTCGGCTGCCGGGGTAACAGCGGGCGTGATATCCAATAGTGATTATGCGAGCTTTAGCAGCAAACTCAGCGGTGTCGCTGCGGGTGCTGGAGTTTTGGTTTCCGCAACAGGTGGGACAGCAACAGTAAGTTTAAGCTCTGTAGGTACAGCGGGCACTTACGCGAAAGTGACGACCAACGCTCAAGGCCAGGTCGTAGCCGGTGATTCACTGAGCGCCGGGGACATTCCCAATTTGGATGCGGGCAAGATTACTACTGGACAGCTTTCACCTTCTAACGGTGGTACTGGGATTAACTCCACAGCGACGTTTCCGGTATCTGGCGTAGTGGTCACACAGGATGCTACCGAGACGCTCACAAACAAGACTTTAAACGGTGCAACAATCAGTGGCGCATCGAGTATTGCTGGATCCACTACGATTAATACCACCGGCAGTGCAGCAACTGGAGCACTGACTGCGGCAAGCGTGAGTTCCCAGGGTAATGTCACGATTCAGGGCAACAATACAACTGCGAACAAGCTCGTCTTAAACGATAAAGACTCCACTAAATCAGTATCTCTCAAAGCTCCCGATACGATCACGACCTCCTACACTTGGGAACTGCCAGATTCTATTGGAACCAACGGTCAGGTTCTTACTATGAACGGCGCGGGAACTCTGAGCTGGACTTCATCGGTTTCGCCTACCGGTGCAGCCGGTGGTGACCTCACCGGAAACTATCCAGGACCAAGTTTATCTAGTGTTGGCACAGCGGGCACTTACACCAAAGTAACAACTGACGGTAAAGGCCGCGTGATCAGTGGGGGCAATCTCAGCGCTAGTGATTTGCCCTCGCACAGTGCCTTACTGATTAACGCTGGCACTTTAAGTGTACCAAATGGTGGTACAGGAGTATCCGCATTCACCAACAACGGAGTGGTAATTGGCTCTGGCAGTGCGCTATCTTCGACAGCCGCTGGTGATCAGTACAATGTGTTTGTTGCAGGCTCAGGTGGTCAGCCTGGATTTGGGCAAGTTAATCTTGGGTCGTCGTCTGCAGTATCCGGAGTGTTACCTATCGCAAACGGTGGCTTGGGAATTTCTTCAGTACCGACCAGTGGCCAAATTTTGGTCGGTAACGGTACTGGCTACAGCCTCGGCGGCATCAGTTCAGGTGCTAATCAAGGCGTTTCAGTCACCAGCAGCGGCAGCGGCATTGTACTAGATACCGTGCAGGATATAAGGACATCTGCTACGCCAAACTTCACAGGTCTTACGGTAAGCGGCGCAACGGCAAACTCGCTGCTGAAAACTAATGGATCCAAAGCTCTTACGGCTGCGGGATCATCGGA